>Ga0208975_1000016_pt1 | contig 105721 bp, 112 predicted proteins | sample GreLakmeER78MSRF_FD_187700 | JGI IMG/M metagenome (GOLD analysis project Ga0208975, IMG submission 187700) | Freshwater lentic microbial communities from great Laurentian Lakes, MI, USA - Great Lakes metaG ER78MSRF (SPAdes) | ecosystem: Environmental > Aquatic > Freshwater > Lake | place...
GATGATGATATTTGGCAGGCAATTAAAAATGCCAAGTCCTACAGGTTAGATTCAGGTACAGGACCTGATTACTGCACACCTCATGTGGTAAAGTTCTTTTATACCTAAAAAAGTGCTTGCCAATATTATGGTATTCATTTATAATATCGGTGTAGCTGATGAATTATCTATTTTTATCCGATACCAGATAATTATTCGGATTCAATAAAGGTTAATAAATGCTGAGTAAAATACTTGCTAAAGAAGAAAAAAGAAAAACCATCATACACTATGTGGTAATTGTGTTGTTGGTATTGTTGTTATTGAATCATTTGTTATGAACATAAAAATACCAAACACCAATCAGATACCACCGATTGATACATCGGCTATGAACAACCTTAGAAAAGTTAAGGCTGAACATTTGCACAGATTACACCAAGAAAAGGTAAATGAATTCTATAAGGTTAAGAAGCAAGACTTTGAAACTAATCGTTCTCATCTAAATGATTTTAATTATAAGAAAGATATTGATGAGGTAAACAAATACCTAAATGTTAAAAGAAATGTGGAATATGGATTGTATCAATACTCCAAACATTTAGGTAAACATATTGATGTGGTTGTATAATGTTTATATTTGATGTTGAAACGCTAGGTAAAAGATCCAATTCGGTAATTCTATCGATGGCTGCCATTCATTTTGATCCTGACACTAAGCCATCACCACAAGAATTGCGTGATGGTGCTTTCTTTGCCAAATTTAATGTAGTTGAGCAGATGAAAGAATATCGCCGTGAAGCGAATCAATCAACTATGGACTGGTGGAATAAACAATGCCGTAATGTCCGAGTTGCATCATTCTTACCAAACTTTATGGATTGTTCATTTATGGATGGTTACGAATCTATGCGTAATTGGGTAGATTCAAAGAATGATACCAAGTGTTGGGTATGGGCTCGAGGTAATCTTGACCAATTGGTAATGGATGACATTGAAGAACAATTAGGATTAGAACCAATATGGCCATATGCCAGATGGCGTGACGTAAGAACTGCTGTGGATTTTCTATACAATACAACCAGTGGTTATACTGATGTAGATTATCCAGGTTTTAATTCAAAGAATGATATCACTAAACATAATCCAATTGATGATTGTGTATTGGATGCAATGCAACTTATGTATGGAGTTAAACGATGAATGAACGAATTAAAGAACTTGCTGAACAGGCTGGCTTCGATGATAGAGGCAGTAATCATACTGCTTATATGAATTTTGACCACGAAAAGTTCGCCGAGTTGATTGTGTTGGAGTGTATGCATGAATGCCTGCGTATGCAATTGGGTAATCAGTATACACCAGAAGAACTGTTGTTTCAAACTAAGTATCGTAAGATTATCAAAGAACATTTTGGAGTTGAGGAATAAATATAGAAGTGTTAACATAACATATAAACAAGGGAGAACGCTATGAAAACATTTATAAACTATATCAAATCGGAAGGTGTGGAGGAGTCCTCATTAGATGAAGAATTCAATCCAGAAATTGCCAAGATGGCGCATGATGATGGTCATGTCAAGGGAGTAAGCCTTGCTGACGGTGCCACGCTGAAACGAGCAACAGCAATTAACCACTGGCACAACCAACACGGTGGTATGTATAAAAAACACTTTGCTAAAGGTTTCAAAGCAGGTCGAAAGAATAAAATCGACCACGCTAATAAACATTACAATCTCAATTTGAAGTTGCACAAAGACGGCAGCATTATACGCAGTGAAGAAGAGAAATGAACGAACAAATTAAACAACTTTGGGAAGAGGCTGCTAAAACAACTCAAAGTGATTCTTGGGAAGAGCAGACAAAGTTTATGGAACGGTTCGCCGATTCAATTGTATGGGAATGTATGAAAATCTGTGAAGATGTTATGAAAAAAGATAATTCTGCGCTTGGCTGTTGGAGTGAAATCAAAAGAACATTTCGGAGTTGAAGAATGAACGAGCGAATTAAAGAATTGGCTCTACAATGTGGTGCATGGCACCAAGTGTATGATAACAAACGATTTATGATTAATGGTAAATTTGATGTAGAAAAATTCACCGAGTTGGTTATCAAGGAATGTATTGAGGTTGTAAAACCTACGCAACACCATGAGGCATGGGCACCAAGTTATCTCGGTGGTGTGGATGGATTGGAACTGTTAGATGGTAAAATTAAAATTATCAAAACACATTTCGGAATTGAGAACTAAAGTGATACTTGCCAACCACTCTAGGATATGTTATAATTGACATACAAATGAAAGGAATTTTGTTATGATGCCAGCAGGCAAATACTATGTCGGTGACTTATGTTATGTAATGACCGATGAAGAATGGGACGAAGTGTGTGGTTTACTATTTGAAGGCAGAAGTGACCATGGATGTAATGAAGGTGAATTCACATTGAAAGATGGTCGCCGATTTGCTAGTTATCATACAGCATATGGTGATGGTCGATATGAATCAAATATGTGGACTGACCATTCAGTTGATTCTGGTGGTATTGGTTGTATTAGATTAGAAGATATCCGTAGAGGTGATACCTTTGATGATATTAAAACCTTTGGTGCTGTTATGAATTTCCCAGTTGATTTTGTAACAGGTAAAGAAGATGGTGTGATACAGTTTGACCGTGTGTTGATTGATACTAATTAAGGATATATTATGAGTTTAAATAAAAATCAAGTCGCTTTTGTTAAAGCAGCAGAGCGTTTGTATGGTGTAGGTTCAGTATTGACCCGTGATAACATTCAGCATGTTGCACGTGAAGAAGATATGTCCTTTCCATTTTGGTTTGTAACCAAATCTGAATATCGTTCAGGTCGTGGCCAATACCAATTACCTGATATTGGCACCAAGCCAGTAGTTAAACAAGATGAGCCTGAATTAGAAATGGCCTTATCTGCACAAGTCCTGTCCTTCAAACAACCAAAGTTGATTGATGATTCAGATGTTTCAATACCTACAAAATATCCTGATTATGTACCATTTGGCTTTTTTAAAGACCTTAGCAATATTATTAAGTCTACTCAATTTTATCCTGTTTTTATCACAGGTCTATCTGGTAACGGGAAAACCCTCATGGTTGAGCAAGTGTGTGCTGAGCTTAAGCGGGAATGTATCCGTGTCAATGTGTCTATCGAAACGGACGAAAGTGATTTACTTGGCGGTCCTACTCTTGTCAATGGTAATGTGGTTAACCGTGATGGTCCTGTTATTACTGCAATGAAGCGTGGTGCCGTTCTATTGATTGACGAAGTTGACCGTGGTTCAAACAAACTAATGTGTTTACAAGGTATCTTAGAAGGCAAACCATATTTCAATAAGAAGAATGGCGAGTTGGTTCATCCAAAGAATGGCTTCAATGTGGTTGCAACTGCAAACACTAAAGGCAAAGGTTCAGAAGAAGGTCGTTATCTATCACAAATCCTTGATGATGCTTTCTTAGAAAGATTCCCAATTACTGTTGAACAGGAATATCCTGATGCCAAGACAGAGAAAAAGATTCTTACACCATTGATTGCCGATGCTGAGTTTGTTGAGAATTTATGCCAATGGGCTGATGTGGTTCGTAAATCATTCGAGCAAGGTGCTGTTGATGAGATTATCTCTACACGCCGTTTGGTACACATTGCACAGGCATTCAAACTGTTTGGTGATAAGATGAAGGCGATTGAGCTTTGTGTGTCTCGCTTTGATACTGAGACCAAGACAGCATTCTTGGATTTGTATTCTAAAGTGGATGGTAAAGTGGAAGCACCACAACAAGCACCAGCAACAACGGATGACCCGTTCTAAAATCCTACACAGGTATGGTTGCCAACATGCCATATTTGTGTTATAATCCATATGTTGGTATCTTATTATTAAATTTTGAAAGGACATTATATGTCAAACACAGTTCGTAAAGGCAAACCAAATCGCCATGAGAAAATCACAGTAACCTTGCTTTCAGGCAAACCAGTATCTCCAGATGAAATCAAATCTGTATTTGCTGGCACAGACCAAGAATCGGTTCTGTATCGCCTCTCAACAAACATTTACAATATCCGTAAAGACGGTGGTATTGTGAAAGTTCTCAAAGAAGGTCGTAAGGTCAAAGCATATCAATTGGTTAACCACACCGAGTTTGATGCTAACGGCCGTTATGTTGGCAAGCAAACTGTTTCTACCAATGAAACAACTGTTGCTCCTACAGAAACAGTAACGGCATAATATGGAAAAGATTGCACCAATTGTAGGTTTACTCGGCATTGTTATTCTACTTAGCTTCTTGTTAAGTTGGCCAGTAATGATTCTTTGGAATAGTTGCTTAGTTGGTGCTGTTACAGGCATTAATCAAATTGAATGGATGCAGGCATGGGGTATTAACCTATTGACTGGTTTTTTATTCAAGAATAATGTAAGTACCAAATGAATGATTTTGACCGTGACAACCTTGAATTCTTCCTACATGGAGATGAGAAAGAATTTGAGGAATGGATGGAACAGGCATCATCTGAAGATTTAGATTATGCACTTAAATTGATTCGTATTGCAAAAGCAGAAGTGCTTCAGCAACACTATGATTTTATTGATACTGTTCCATTTCTGGATGATGCCAAAAAACTTTTGAAACAATTTACTAAGAGATGATTATGAGAGTAGTATATTTAATTTTACCATTGGTTGTATTGACTGCCTGTGGTTCTAATAACCTTAAAGGTTATGATGGTCCTAAAGCCATGGAACGCCAAGAAGTTGTGCATGCAGCTCGTGAGTGTATAAATGGCAAAATGAAACCAGAAGTTGAATATCTATCACAGAAAACATCTTTTGGTTTGGTTTCAATACCAATCAATGTTCATTGCAATCCATATGTGAGGTAATTATGAGTCCAGCTATGTCCGCTTTAGATAGTATTGGTGTAACACACACAATGCTTTTACTTGGTGTTTTGTTTGTTATTGTTGCAGTCATTCTCGGTATGTATTGGCATATTATTGTGCCAGGTGCTGTTATGATTACAGTAGCAATGTTATTCATTCCACCAATTACAACAGCATCAAATCAACCAGTTAAGACTGAAGTTGTTGATGAAGATAAATTGGCATTCATGGAAGATTGTAAACTCGTAGCAGAGTATACCGATTCTGAATGCACAAAATTATGGATTGAACGCCAAATAGCTGAAAAGGAATTGGCTGACGAACCTAAGTTTACGGATGTAAGTTATAAACAAGTCCGTCATGTTAAATATCACTAATAAGTTATAAAGGTAAATTATGATGTTAAAGTTATATCGTGGGTTGGTTGATATCTTTATCAAGCAATCATTAGTTCAGGAACAAGAATTTGTGAAGCACGTGCGTAGTGATACGCCTGCTGTTGCTGAAGAAGGCACAATTGGCACTAGAGGATTCTGGAATCTAATGCTTGAGATTGTATTTGTATTGTTTACTAAAACTGTATTCTTGTTTGGTTTGATTACTGTTGGACTATTGGCAATCATTTCATTTCCTTTGTATGGAATATGGCAAGGTGTTATGATGATGATTAACCATCGTGCATCATTTGAACCTGTTATGTTGGAAGAACCAGCCAAACAAGAACCTAAATTAGATAAAAAGTAATCGTTGTATAAAAACAACAAACCACTTGCCATATATACCCGTTTGTGATATAATACTACTATGAAAATCGCTCTCTGCTCTGACCTACACCTTGAATTTGGCCCCATCTCTCTACAAAATACAGAGAATGCCGAAGTGTTAATCCTGTCCGGTGATATTCTTGTTGCTGTCGATTTGAATGAACTTGGTGATGCTAATGGTATTATGGTGAACGGTCGTAATAAGTCTGAAATGTATCATAAATTCTTTCAAGAATGTTCTGAGCGTTTCCCTAATGTTATCTACATTATGGGTAACCATGAATACTATCATGGTGACTTTGCTACAGCTTTAGATATCATCCGTGAACGCCTGAGTTATCTGGAAAATGTTTTTATCATGGAACGCCAGACCATGGTCATTGAAGATGTTACCTTTATTGCAGGTACATTGTGGACCGATATGAATAAGGAAGACCCACAAACATTGTTTGGTATCAAAGGTTACATGAATGATTATCGTATCATCAAAGATAGCCGTACCAATACAGAAACAGAAATCTGGATGTTTAATGAAAACAATGAACCATATACAGGTAAACAAAAATTGCCAAGTAAGTGGTCACCAGAAGCATCGGTTGTTGAACACAAACTAATGTTGGATACAATCAAGGCAACTGTTGAGTCTAATGCCAGCAATAAATATGTTGTCATTGGTCATCATGCTCCGAGTAAACTAAGTACCAAACCAAAATATCAAAAAGATGTTATGGTAAACGGTGCTTACAGTTCTGAGTTGTCGGAATTTATTCTGGATCATCCACAGATTAAAGTATGGACACACGGACACACACATGAAGTGTTTGATTACATGATTGGTGGTACTCGTATTCTATGTAATCCAAGAGGTTATGATGCGTATGAAGACCGTGCGGATCAATTTGAGTTATGTTTTTTTGAGGTGTAATATGGAAAAGAAATTATTTGTTGTTGATGTTGTCTCTTCATTTCGCATGCGTTATGTTGTAGAAGCTAAAGAAGAATCTCATGCACTTGATGAGGTTGTATGCCGTGAAAGTGAAACTGAATTCAAAGAGTTTTCACAGGAACACCTTGGCACACACATCTTTGATTCCCGTGAGATTTCATTAGAACAATACCATGAGTTGTTTTTGAGAGATAATGATTATCTTTCAAAGTGGTCGAAAGAACAACAACGAGTTTATATTAACAAAATAGAATATACTAAAGATGAAGAAAATTCTAATAACGGGTAGTTCTGGTTACATTGGTCGCCATCTGGCGGCCTTGTTGGCTGTATATGAAGATGACTACCATTTAACTGGTGTTGATAAAATGTGGCGCAAACAATTGTGCCATGAATTCATTGGCCAAAACATTTTAGAAAACTCTGAAATTAATGGTGAATACGATACAGTCATTCATTTGGCTGGATTGGTCAATGTTGGTATGTCAATGCAGGCACCAATGGAATATTACCGTAACAATGTTATTGGTACTTTGAATATGTTGGAGAGAGTTGACTATAAACATTTCATCTTTGCTTCTACTGGTGCTGCCACAGATCCTGCCAGTCCATATGGTATGTCAAAATTTGTATCTGAACAATTAGTTCGCCAGTATTGTAAATTGAATAACAAGAAATGCACAATATTCCGATTCTATAATGTGATTGGTACTAATGGTTATGAACCAACCAATGTGGATGGTCTAATGTATAATCTAATGAAAGCCAAAGAGACTGGTTTATTTCATCTGTATGGTATTGATTATGATATGTTGCCTGATGGTTCTGCTATCAGAGATTATCTCCATGTTACTGAAGTATGTCTAGCAATTAAGTTTGCTGTTGATACACCAACATCTAATTCTTTGATTGAAAACCTAGGACATGGTAAGGGACATTCTGTATTAGAAATGGTGAATGCATTTAAGAAAGCAAACAACTGTGATTTTGGTGTAAAGATTATGCAACGCCGTGAAGGTGACGTTGCAAAAACTGTATTAGATGATGTTTCAACATATATGCCATTGGCCAATATTACAATAGAAGAAATGTTAAAGGTTTAAAAATGAAAGTTTATAAGTCGAATTACCGCCATCATTGGATTTCTCCGTATATTATACTGGAGAAAGTATTCTTTTGGCGTGAGATTGATTATGATGAACCTATCATTGAAAAATGGGCAGACCGTTTGTTGCCTTTCAGTAAGGCATATCAGGCTGTCATGGATTTCATTTATCCAAAAATTGATTATGTAAAGATTGACCGTTATGATACTTGGTCAATGGATCACACATTGGCTGATATCATTCTTCCTATGTTGAAACAGCTGAATGCTGAGAAACACGGTGCACCTCATGTTGATGATGAAGATGTTCCAATGGAATTACAATCTTGGACTTCACCAGCTAAAGATGAATATGATGTGGATGGCCAGCACTTTGCTCGTTGGGAATGGGTTATGAATGAAATGATTTTTGCTTTTGAATCCAAAGTTAATGATGGATGGCAAGAAAAGTTTTATTCAGGTGTTTCTAATATGAAAAGTGTACCATGTGAATGGGATGCAGAAGGCAAACCAACTTTGTATACATTTGAAGAAGGACCTAACCACACATACAAATGTGATTATGATGGCATAGCAGAGGTACAAAAACGAATCACAAATGGATTCCGTTTGTTTGGTAAATACTTTGAGGCATTGTGGGATTGATATGACAGACAATAAAATTGAAGATATAGCATTTGAAGTAGATACTTTTATTTTGATGATGATTAACAAATACGGATTGGATCCATTAACATTGAGTTCAGTTATGACGGCTAGATTGGTATTGGCCAATGATGTTACAGGTTCTGGTGATGACTTTAGAAAATTGCTGGAAAAAATACCAGCATTTAAACCAAAGGCTATTGAAGCGGTACATTAATGATTAGTATTATACATTACATTTCAGCAAGCAGACGATTGGAAGAATCTAAGAAAACTGTTATGATGCTAGGTGGTGAACGTGAGGCACCAGAGATGGTGAGAGCACAGCGTGATATGATTGCACTAGAAAAAGAATACTATGGTGAAAGAGTTACTGCTATGTTATTCTATTCTGGCATGGCAGCATTCATTAGTTTCGTGGCTTATATTTTTTATGATGTTGTAACAAGAGGTTAATTATGTGGAAAAATATTATTAATATATTTGAGGGATTTCCTTGGTGGATGATACCTATAATAGTGGTGATTGTCGTTGTTGTATTATTTTTTCCAATGCCACCAAAAGTAAATCCGGTACTAAAAGATTTTAAAGATGGTATCCAAAATCACCTGACCTGGTCAATCAAAGGTGAATGTTTTTTTGTACGACCTAACGATGATGTAACCGTATATCTTGTACGGGTGCCTGATTGTGATAAAAAATAAGGAGTTAGTATGAGTTTGTTTATTGAAGTCAATTCTATTGATAAAAATTGTCCAGTTATTATTAATTTGGAATCTGTAATTGAGATTGCACCATTAGCCGCAGGCGGTTGTGCTTTGTTCTTTCCTGATGCTGCTGCCGTTGGCGGTAAAACTGCAATGAAAGTAACTGACACATATGAACAGTTTAAACAATTTGCTATTCAACCTGTAAGTGCTGAAGATATTGCTGCTAGATTTCCTAAAGTAACGGCAGAAGCAAAAGGCAAGAAGTCTACAACACCAGAATACGACATACCTAAACTATGACAAAATTTGAATTTAAATGTATACAAGAAACTGGTGTAGGTGCCAGTCGAACTACAATTGTGCAAACTGATGCACACTTTTTACCTGAAGTAATTGAAGAATTTCAAACCTTTCTGCGTGGTTGTGGTTATTACTTCAATGGTGTTTTAGAATTTGTAGATGAAGATGATGGATTCTCTGAAACCAAGCTTTGAGTGGATAAGAGATGACTGGCGCTCTAATACATATCGTTTTATGGTTGAGTGTCTTGCTTGGGCTATTAGTATTGGTTGTTCTATTACTATGGCTCTTACTGTACCTAATCCCCCTCTTCTTTTACTTTATCCTATTTGGATTACTGGTTGTGCCTTGTACGCTTGGGCTGCTTTTTCTCGTAAGTCTTTTGGCATGCTAGCCAATTATATGTTATTAGTTACGATTGATTTTATTGGTTTGATAAGGATGTTATTGGTGTGAAAAAGTGGATAATTCGTATCCTTCTTTTACCTCTATGGTTGCCAATCATCTTTATTTGGGGTATAATAGCACCAGCATTAATTTTTGGCTTATTGTTTGCTTTCTTTAAACACCTGTTCCTATGAATATCTTCTATCTTGATCCCGATCCACAGATTTGTGCTGAGATGCACAATAACAAACATTGCGTAAAGATGATTCTCGAATATGCACAATTACTCTCAACTGCTCATCGTGTTCTTGACGGGACTCTTATCGACCGCCTCAGTGCTTCTGGTCGTAAACAAAAAGCATATGTACTTGCCGATTACCGTGAGTCCGCTCTTTACTCTGCTACTCATATCAATCACCCATCGGCAATATGGGTAAGAAAGACACACCAAAATTATATGTGGTTGGCTGAACTGCTTGAGATGTTATGTTGGGAATATACATATCGATATGAAAAAATACACAAAGTAGAACGTGTTGGACTTATGCAATTGTTGAAGAATGAATTTCCTAGAAACATACCAATTGGCCCCTTTACAGGTCCAACACCAGCCATGCCTGAAGATGTAAAAGTACCAGGCAATTCATTGGCATCCTATCGTAACTACTATAACAAAAACAAAACACATCTGGCAGACTGGAAGAAACGACCAGTTCCACAATGGTTTCAAGGATAAATATTGACATGATATACGATTTTTACAATAAACAAACCGAACAAATCGAAGAACATACTATGCGCCTATCGGAGTATGACGATTTCGTTGCCAACAATTCACACCTAGAGAGATATCACTCACCAACAGGTCTTCCTGGTTTTGGTGATGGTATGCGTATGGACACACCAGGAACTGGTAAGGCAGACTCCACATTTGAAAAGTATGTCATCAATCGTATGAAGGAAACCATACCTGGAAATACGATTAAGACTGGCCATAAAACCAAAATGTCAAGAGAGTGGTAATGGCACAGATTCCAGCATTATTTTTACCACCATCAACAAGGAGCGTGCATGTTAAGAAAGCCTCCGTGAAACCTAATACTTCCAAGAAAAAGTCCAACAAACAAAAAGGAAGTATGAATGAGCAAAAAAAGAATGATGCCACGCAGTGTTCGTATCTACTACGAACAGATGAAGAAGAAACGTTTGGAACAAGAATTAGCGGAGTATGCTAAGAATTTGAAAGAGATGGAACGATATAGAGACAGTTTGTATCGTGGTATGGACTACTAAATAAAAATTTTAACCATGAGTATATTATGTTTCACTATTGTCCCCCTAAAGATTTACAAGACCTACAAGCAACCACCTTTCCTGATGGTAAGAGATACTACACTCTACCAGATGGCACAAGATTACCATCAGTCACCACAGTAATTGGTGCAAAAGGTAAAGAGGCCATTCTTAAATGGCGGCAGAGAGTTGGTGAAGAAGAGGCAAACAAGATATCACGGAAAGCATCAAGCCGTGGTACAAATGTTCACACACTATGTGAACGATATTTAAACAATGAAGCACTTGGTGACATTATGCCTGATGCAAAGGCAATGTTTCTACCACTTAAACCCATATTAAATCGAATCAATAACATTCATTACCAAGAATGTACACTTTGGTCTGTCAATCTTGGAATGGCAGGCCGTGTTGACTGTATTGGTGAATTTGATGGTGTTTTGTCTGTAATTGACTTTAAAACATCCAAAAGAATCAAGAAAAAAGAAGATATTGACAATTACTTTGCACAATGTGTGGCATATGCCTGCATGTATGAAGAACTGATTGGAAGTGGTATCGACCAAATCGTCATTATTATGGCTGTAGATAATGAGGAACCACTGGTTTTTATTGAGAAAACGGCAGACCACCTAAATACTTTATTGGAGTACATAAAGTTTTATAGGGAAAATTAAATGGCTATATCAGCATCAGGAGCAGTTTCTTTTGCAGACATTAACACCGAATTTGGTAGAAGTTCAACAGCATCTATTAGTTTTACTGATACTAGAACCCATTACATGTCTGCGGGTAATGCTTCGGGTCAAGCAGATTTTGCTGGATTTCGTGGTAAAACAGCAAGTCTAAACATAACGATTGCTTCAAATCAAACAGGATACAATGTTGCTGCATCTGCAGCAAGTTCTACTTATAATCCAAATTATCAATCATTAGCAGTTGTTGTTAATTCTGGTGTAACTGTTTATGGTCTCGGTGGTGACGCTAATGGTGGTCCTGGTGGATCAGGTTTGTACTTTTTTAGCACACAGTTAGGTGCAACTAGTTTTCCGTATGGAGTTACATTAACAAATAACGGCACAATCGGCGGCGGCGGAGGCAACGGTGGTACTGGTGGATATAACTTTAATGATGGTTATCCAGGTAACAATGGTGGTGATGGTATTCGAGTACAAGGCACAGGAATGGCTGTCACAATCTACAACAATGGAACAATAAACGGCGGCGGCGGTGGCGGCGGCGGAGGACTCGGTACATCTTCACCTGCTAGCGGCGGTGGCGGTGGCGCTCCAAATGGCGGCGGTGGGTATTCTTATGCTGGTGTTCCTGGTTATGGCCAAGCTGCAACTGCAACTACAGGCGGCAATGGTGGAAGTAGTGGTAACGCTGGCGGTAGAGGTGGTAACTTAGCGGCCGCTGGTTCCAAAGGATCTGGTGGAAACTTTAATGACGGCGGCGGTGCCGGTTATGCTTCTAGAATTTTATCTGGTGGATCAATTACATACGCTACAGCCGGTACAAGAAACGGCACTGTTGGTTAATCAATAAGGAAAAATAAATGGCATTACAGGCATCAGGTAGTATAAAATTTTCTGATATTGCTACTGAATTATCTTATTCTAGTACAAATTTTAGTTTTAGTAATACGGCGGCTAGACAACTTGCTGGTACAGTTGGTGTACCGACCAATCTAGGTTCATTTAGAAATAAATCTAGAAATTGGCATTTAACTCTACAAACTGCAAGTAATGGAACCACAGAATGGTCGTATATTTCACATATGAAAGTTGGTCCTGATGGGTGTTTATATTTGTTAGATAGAACATATGAAACTACTGGTGGGAATGTCACCGCTTGTGTATATAAACTCAATACAGATGGTGCCTCTATTGTGTGGACTAGGACGATAAGTCCAGCAACAGCAACAAGTAATTTTTCACCAAAAAATCTAGATATTGATTCATCAGGTAATGTATATGTCGTAACTTATGAGTGGGCAACTAGAGCTAGAGGTAATATTATTTTGGTTAAATTAAACTCCAGTGGAACTTTGGTTTGGAAAAAACAATATTATACCACAACTGCAACAGCATCCACAAATAGTTACAACGCAAGCGGAACTTACTCGAATGGTTTGCAAAGAATTGAAGGTTTTTCACCAAGAGTGGCTATAGACAATTCAGGAAATCCTGTAATAACGACAGAACAAACTAACGGCCGGACATATGATAACTATGCTTGGGGTAATGATAGTTGGATGTCAATAATAAGAATAAATCCATCTGATGGAACAATATTAAATAACTTTGCGCAAAGAGTTAAAGCTCCAACAGACACTACTGTTTCCTGGAATTCTGTTAATCCAAGTTTACATTTTGATGCAACATTTAGTCCACAAGATATATTTTTTGATTCTTCGAACAATGGATATGTAAAATCATTAATTATACCTAAAGATGCACGATATCAAGATTATTTTGAATGTATTACAAAATTTTCAACAACTGCAATAACAAGAAATACAATATTTTGTAATTATGGTAATGGATCCACACGGATGCAATTAAGTTCTGATGAAAGTAATTTTTATATAGGTATTGATGGAAAGGTTGGTAAAATTGGTTCAGCTTTAACGGGTAGTTCTTATACCTATACAAAAACTATTACTCAAACTGCAGCAAATGGTGGTGTAGATTTAGCAACAAATCTTTTGGCGACAAAAGATAATCGGTTTATACAAACTAGAGAAGTTAGAACTAATTATGAATCGAGATTGGGACCAAAAATATTGGTATTTAATTCTGATGGTTCATTACAATATCAATTTATTAACACAGTCACATCTACTATAAACAATGCTAACATGAGTTCTCTCGGAAACGGTATGCCTTCACCGGATTATTGTTCTTGTATTGATAGTTACAATCAAGTATACACTGCTGTTAGATTAAATGACTATAACTTTTCTCCAACGAGAAGGTCTTATATTATAAGTAAAGTACCTATAGACAACACAAGAAAAGGTACGATAACAATCGGTAATTATACTGTTAATTTTAATACAGATACAGCATATACAATAGGTACAGGCCCAGCTATACAAGCTGCATCTTTAGATTGTACAAGTGGTAATGCAAACCAACCACAGGATCCTACATTAGTTTCTATTAATACATCATTAGCATATTCTGTTTCAGATTCAACTGTTGGCATTACAAATTCTGGTATAAATAGCTTGGCGGTAAAGGCCAACATATAAGCCTATTGCCAAACTAAAATAAATATAGTATAATGGACTACTTCGAACCCATCATATTAATAATTTGCCTAATAACCATAGGATGGTTAATATGGTACTATAATAAGATGGGTGACTGAATTGTTGTATGAAGCAACTAGAAAAGTATTCTGGACGGGGGTGCGAATCCCCCCAGCTCCACCAGAAGCACATGTCTTAGATGAAAGAAACCGTTTTACGGGCTCTAATGGGGTGTGTTTCTGATGGGGCTGCATAGTTTCGACAGGGTAACAAGTATAGAAGTGGACAACTCACCAGAGTAGGTGTAAAAACTAAATCAAAGTAAACGCAAACGACTCACAGTTCGCATTGGCAGCCTAAACGCTGACTAGGGTTCGATAGGTTCCTCGTAACAGAATACCTATCAACATTTTCAATAACAATAGGAGTTTTAATGAAGAAATTAGCAATCGCAACTTTGGTTGCATTAAGTGTATCAGCATATGCTGGTGATACCGTTACTGTTGAAGGTCAACGTATCAACAACGCTGGTGCAGCTGCACAACAACAATATGTTTTGGGTGTTAAGAAAGACTTCGGCAATTTCGCTGGTGATGTATCTTTCGCAAATGCGCAAACTGAAGGCACAAATGTTTTGAGCACTCGTTTAGAAGCAGGCGCAACAGTATCAGGTCCAGTTGGATTGTATGCTCGTACTGCTATTGGTCAAAAATATAGCAATACAGCCGACTTCAACTACTATTCAGTAGAACCAGGTTTTACTGCACCAATCGGTGCTGGTTTGACTGCTAAGGTTGGGTATCGCTGGCGTTCTGCTTTTGCTACTACAAACGGTGACCAAACACATACAATGCGTTATGCTGTGTCTTATGCTTTGAATAAGAACGATGCTGTTGCAGTGAAGTATGACCGTGTTCAAGGTGACAGCAATCAGAAAGTTGTTGCTGTAGCATACACAGTAGGTTTCTAATCTACTAAATAAGTATATGGGTTCGGTGGGACCCATTCAAATAATCCACTAACACACTTATCACAACACAGGAGAAAACTATGTCAAACATGACACCCTTTGAAATCCGTCTCGAACTTTTAAAAATGGCTAGAGATATGTTATATGATGTATATCACGCAGAAACCAATCGAATACAAGAGACTTGGCATATGCAATGTGAAACGGCAAGGAATAAAGGTGAGACACCACCTGAACATCCAGGATTGCCAACAATCCCCTCAGAATCAGACATTATCAACAAGGCTCAAACCTTGAATGGTTTTGTGTCTAATATTATTACTGCACCTGAAGTAAAGGTCAGTAGAAAAACTACTTGAGGGTTGGGGCTTCGGCCCCTAACACACACAAGGAGAATTAATGAAGAAATTCATTCTAATTACATTATTTGCTTTAACACCGGTAGTTGGTCATCAACAACCAGTAACAGAGGTACAAGAAGTATCAGGTGAACTAGGTCAACAAATTCTATGCATGGCTAAGAATCTATATTATGAAGCCGCAAGTGAATCCTTTGAAGGTAAATTAGCGGTAGCACAGGTAACTATGAACCGTGCTAATTCAAAACAATTTCCAAAATCAGTTTGTGAAGTTGTTTATCAAAAAGTAAATCAAACATACCAATTCAGTTGGGTTGGTGAACGTGTCGGTCCTATCAGAAACAAATATGCATGGGAAGAGTGTATGATTGTTGCCAGAAAGGCCTTGACAGAAGGCGTATTACATGATATAATACACAAAACAAATTCAATGTACTATCATAATACATCGGTAAATCCGGCATGGAAACTGAAGTATGTTGCTAAAATTGGAAACCATCTATTCTATACAAGAAGTTAAAATGCCGACAAAAAATGAAATAAGTGAATTTAGTATGAAGATAGCAGAAATGGCTGAAGAATCAAATCTTACAATCATGGACGCTATCGTTGTATACTGTGAACAAACGGGCATAGAGATTGATGTGGCATCCACATTGGTTTCTTCTGCCTTAAAAGCCAAACTAAGAGAAGAAGCACAAGAACTCAATCTATTGAAAAAGAGTGCCAAACTACCCATATGATTTTCAACTTTGAGGAAGGCTCTGGCTTCTCGGCCTTTGCCATGTTCAATGCGCTTAAACTTCATTTTACTACTGATTCTTACGATTATATTCGTTACCACGGAAAGTCCAATGTTACTGCCGATAATTTTGCCAACAGAAAGGACAAATATTCTTTCTATAAATTATCTCGTAAGTACCGACTGGAAGAATTAAAGAACTTCTATGTGTCAAACCTCCTAGAAAAAGATGTCAACTGGATCGGTGACATTAATAACCTAGATGGTGAAGAAACTTATAAGAAGTGGCAAAAAAGAAATCAGAGCTTGACATATCGCTTCGAACAAGATATAATACACCTACTTAATGATGCACAATCACCAAATCAAATGTTGATGGTTGAAGATGGACAATATCCATCGTTGCTGAAAGAAGTAATGTATAGTAGTGTTGCGGTAGAAACCTTGGTTATATTGAATGACATTATGAATTTCTTTCCTATGTGGGACAAAAAGATTGCTGACACAATCGTATGGCCTTCTATGAGATTAAAATTTATAAAGTATACACCATTTATTGATTATGATAAGCCAAAGTTTACCACAATACTGAAGGAGTGTTTGAAAGAACACGCCTAAATAAACCATATTATGAATAATGTGGACAATCCGTTAATACTCCGTTATATTCCGTTTATACTAGAAAGGTAAAAATCATGACAGATTTTTCAAAACTAAAAAAGAGTTCAGGCAATCTGGACAAACTTACTAAAGCCATCGAGCAAATCTCAAGCTCATCAGAAGGTGGTAAATCCGACAAAGACAACTATTGGCGACCAGAAGTAGATAAAGCAGGTAATGGCCTTGCCGTTATTCGTTTTCTACCTGCTGCAGCAGTTGATGGTGATGATGGTCTTCCTTGGGCTAAAATCTTTGGTCATGGATTTCAAGGTCCAGGTGGTTGGTTAATCGATAATTGTTTGACTACTAAAGGTCAACAATGTCCAGTATGTGAACACAACAACAAGTTGTGGAACTCTGGTGTCGAAGCCAACAAAGAAGTTGTACGTAAACAAAAGCGTAAACTCTCATACATTGCTAACGTGTATATCGTAAGTGATCCTAAGCATCCAGAAAACGAAGGACAAGTTAAATTGTTCAAGTTTGGTGCCAAGATTTTCGAAAAGGTTACTGAGGCAATGAACCCACAGTTTGAAGATGAAACACCAATCAATCCATTTGATTTATGGAAAGGTGCCAACTTCAAGTTGAAGATTACTAAAGTTGCTGGTTATCAGAATTATGATAAGTCAGAATTCATGTCCTCTACACCATTGTTGGAAGATGATGATGAATTGGAAAAGATTTGGAAATCACAGCATTCGCTTACAGCGTTGACTGCTGATAAAGAATTCAAATCATATGATGACTTGAAGGCTCGTTTGGACAAAGTGTTGGGTGCTACTGATGTACCTAAAACTACTGTGGAAACTCTGAAGGCTGCACCTAAGAAGGCAGTAACAGCAGATATCTCAGAAGATGAGACAGATGAAGATTTGGCTTACTTCTCTAAGTTGGCTGAAAATTAAAAATTCCCATGCAAGTGCAACCCCGCTTCGGCGGGGTTTTTTATTGGTTAAACAACTCTCGTTGAATTGTATATTGTCCGTTGGAAAGTTTCTTCCATATTACGGACAGAAGGCATAACAATTTTCTTTTGTTGTGTTTGAGTTTTATTCACAACACTATTATTTGTTATTGTTGAATCAGTTGAATTTGTAACTGCCTGTAAATTCAATTTCATATTCTCATTTGTTTTGGCAGTTACAGCAGCTGATGTTGGTGCTGCTGTAACTGGTTCTGCTGTTGAAGCCGGACCAATTAACTTAGGTGGTGATGTTTTTTCTGTATTTGCTGGTGATGCAGGTGCCGATAAATCTTTTCTTTTACCTGTTGTTGGATCATAATAGGCACCAAATTGTTCATCCCATTTAGCTTCTTTACTGGCTTTAGCAAGGCCTTGGCCGGCAAATATTGCTTTTGGTGTAACACTTGCTGCCATATCACTCATAGCGTTTCGTGCTTCTGGTACAGCAACTTGACCTGTTGCAATGGTGGCTTTTAATTTTTCTTCACCACCAGCAGCCAAGATTTCTTTTTTATCACCTCTATCTAAAATCTCTTGTGCTTTGGCTGGTCCTTCTTTGATAATGGATTCCAATTTTTCACGGCCACCAGCAGCATCAATATCTTTTTGACTTCCATTTTTTAAAATGTTGGCAGCTTCAGTTGGATCCAAAGCTTTCATATTTGATGTGTTCTTTGCTGCACTATCTAACAAGAACCATAAAGCAGCAAATCCAGAAACGGCAAGAAATGCAGGACTTAATAATAGACCTAACAGATTACTACTCATAAGTTTTAGTAGTGGTTTTAAATCTTTCACCCATTCAAAAACCCGCATGGATGTATCAATCATATCTTGAATCATTTGTTTGATACTATCAAAAATACCATCAAATAATCCTGGTCCTGATTTAACTTTACTAGCAGTTCCATTACCAAAGCCAACTTTTTCCAAGGTCTTTAATAGTTTTTTGTGCCGTCTTTCATCTTCATGTTTTTCACCTTCTCGGAGATTGTTTTCTTTCTCTCTAAGAATCATATCATCTTCATGGCTCTTGTGTAAGAATGTTAATATATCATCCAGAACTACTGACATTCCTGTAGTATCTTCACCACTACCTGGTAATGAACCAATTCTTTTCTGCCGGCTTGTTACAGGTCGTGCACGACCAGCAAAGAACTCAATATCTTTTCTGGAACGACCCAACATTTTACCAAGAATAGCAGGACCTAAGCGGGAACCACCAGTAAGTATTTTAGCAATATTGAGTGGATCAAATTTCTGTTTGATACCAGTTATCTTCGCCTTTGTCTTTAATGATATAGTTTTACCAATGGCAGAACCATAACCTTCACCCATAATGAGTTGGTCAGCAAAAACGGAAGAAAGAGATTGTTCTCTTAATCTTTTGGCTTGTTGGTAATTTAGTTTATCATTCATTTATTTTGACCCTTAGAGATTAATGCATTTGTTTCATTTGGTTTTGAAGTTGTGCCTTCTTCTGGTTTATTTGTATTCTGATTTATAACACTTAGATTCTGTTGGTTTTCTACCTTTTGTTGTTGAGCATTAAGTTCTTTTTTACCGTCAGCATTTTCTTTAGATGATTGATTTAATTTTTCTCCATTATCTTGTGATGCATGTGGTGACTTTAAACCGTGTTTATTTAATCTACCAGCTAATATACCTTCGAAACCTGAAGCTTTTATTGTTGCCAATTCTTTATTCGTTTCACCGTGTACAGGATTAGGCAATTTAGCATCAAGTAATGCCTGTTGAACCGTCATATCGGAATCTTTTCTGTCATAGATTGCTTTAGCACCACCTGCGCCAATATAATGTGCCATGTATTCATAACCAGGAGTTGTTGGAACACCCAATCGTCTTAGTGTAGCAAGGTCTTGTTCATGCAACATATTAAAGAATTTTTCTTGTACTTCTGGAGTAAATTTTGTGGTTTTGAGATCAAGTTTAGATTGTTGTACTAAGCCAGGCGCAAAATAATCTTTTCCAGTTTTATCTTTTTTAAATTGACCAAACAATGTTGAGTTCATAAATTGATATTTACCCATAGCACTAGTTGATGGTGAGATTTTATTTCTCTCTTTACCTAACATATCAACTTCTTCTAAAGTTAAATCAGTTAATTTTTTACCAAAACGTTTTTCTGGACTCATATTTTTGCCAGCAATAACATTTCCTTTTTTATCTACTTTATCACCAAATGTAATATCATAATTTCCACCACCTTCCGCAGCACCAATTGCAGATGCTGCTGTACCAGTAACAACTGCTGTACCAGCAACTTTAGCTGCACTCGGTAAAACTGATGGAGTTTCTTCTTTTTTTGCAGTAGTCTTTGTTACCTCTTGTGACTTTTTTGTTTCTTCTTTTTTAACTTTTTCAGCAGATTGTTCAGATTTCTTTTCTTCTACCTTTTTCTCTGGTGGTTTCTTTTCAGGTGGCTTCTTTTCTTCTACCTTTTTCTCTGGTGGTTTCTTTTCAGGTGGTTTCTTTTCTTCTACCTTTTTCTCTGGCTCTTTTTTCTCTGATGGTTTCTTTTCTTCAGGTTTCTTTTCTTCAGGTTTCTTTTCTTCAGGTTTCTTTTCTTCAGGTTTCTTTTCTTCAACCTTCTTTTCTTTTTTTACTTTTGGTGGTTTTGGTGGCTTACGAGCAGTTAACGCCTTGATGATTTCATTATTGCGTCTATCTTTTTCGTGTTTCTGTTCTTCAATATAAGAACTTGCCATTTCTTGTGTGGCTTTACGATCCTCATCCATAAGTTTCATCATCTTGAAGATTTCACCCAATGTCTCGGTTGGACCTGAAGGATGTGGTATGACGTTTTCTGGTTTCTTGGTGAATAATTTTCCGACAGACGAAGCCACCTTCTTGGCACCACCAAGAGCAGATTTACCGACACGACTAAACATCGAGCTGGCTTTTTTCTTTGTATCGTCCGAAGGTTTTGCCATTTTACTTTCTTAGTTTTTCTTTTATCTTCTGGTTCTCTTCCTCAATATACTGTATCAGCATTGCAACATATATGTCCCTCTCCCATGGCATCATATTATCTAGTTCTGTCAAACTGTACTTATGGTGTTGCATCAAAGAAAAATTAGTTTTATAATAATTCTTTAAATCGTCATGGCGAAAGGTTATCCGAAAAAACTTTCGAGTCCCTCCACATTAATCACATGATGGAAACCACACTTGGTACAAGTCATTTCGACTTTTTCTTTTAACTTTGGTAAGTTATTAAAGAATTCTTCAATCTTCATAAATTGTTCTTGGTTCATACCTTCAACAAACTGTACCATCTCAGCAATTGGTGTCTCATGTCCATAATAGAACTGTTCACCATCATAGATGTATTCAATACTTTGTGCCAGCATATTAAAGGTAATATCAGTATCACTTTCCATATTGATAGAATCTTTGACAATACCAAACTCAGGGTATTTCATCTTAATCATTAATTTGTCGGTGAGTTGAATCTCCGGTGAAATTTTTTCATCGATTTCAACCTTGACATTTAGCAAATTCAGATTTGACTCCATTAGGTTGTTACATTCTTTTTCATTCACAACATTGTTACAACGGTACTTTGAATCAACAACTTCACCAACAGATTTTGCTCTAAGGTTGATGAAATAGAATTCAACGTCAACTATAGGTAACTTCTCAATATCTACACCTTCAGTCAAGGTACAATTATAAAGAATGTCACGAATAGCAGAATGTGCGGCTGAAGAATCATCTGACTCCATAGCCATCAATAAGTTTCTTTGTTCTTTTACAAGAAACGGTCGATAACGAATTTGTTTTTTGGAAACTGGTAATGTGATATCATATGTTGGCACATCAATTTTTGGTAAAGCCATAATAACTCCTTAATTTAATCAAAATATAGAATTGTTTCTCCAATAGGTATAGGCAAAGGTAACGGATAATTTATGTATACCGTCATTATTCCAATCCAAATCTAATTGGTTTACAGAAACAGGAAAAGCCTCAAACAAATCAACAGAGTATGACATTTTGTTTGAAACATCATACTGATTGATTGTAATAGTTGTGGAATATTCATCCTTGTATGCGTAGTTGTTGTTTAGATATGGATTGATAAAATCAAACCAAGCATCAAACATATACTTTTGCTTCATATCATCGTCAACCAAGAATGTAAGGTCGATATCTGTATATGATGTTAGGTGTGGATATTTTTCAATTGGACCATAAGTCTTTTGTTCGTGCATTTCAAATGTACGGCCAGGTAAAACAGCATTCTCACACCTGTACATCAAGCTTCTACTTGTAACCAATGGTGTACCAAATAGAATAACTGGAACAGGAATAAGAACATCGAATCTGCTTGGCCTTGCTAAATCGGTTGTAAAACTTGCTTTGAAGTCATTAATTGAACCTACCATTTATGAGTTCCTTATTTCTTGTACTGATTCTTTCCACACATCTTGTGGCTTGGCTTTCTTAAATTGTTGTATTGGTAAGAATACAGCAATATCCCATTCATTATGTTCAACGGAAAGAATCCTGGACTTAACATGGCTGTAAAGATACTGTTTGATACAAGGTCTGAATTCTTTTAGTTTGGATGACGCATCCAACATCGGATACGTTATTCGGAGTCTCTTAATCTCGTCCTCATCATTATACATAGCATATGGCAATAATTTTTTGAGAAAATTAATACGATATCTAAGTGGTAAGTAATGTAAATTAAGTCCTATAAAACCATCAGATGTTCGTTTGAGTGGTATAACCAAAGGAAATCTGTCATAATATGGTAATTCTGCCTTACCTTTTGGATCATATACAAAAAAGTATAAACCACCCATCAAAAACTTTTGTCTATCGTTTGGTCTTATATAACGGTTTGTCTCTTTTGTCATAAGATTGGACATTGCTGCTGGATTTCGTAACGTAGAAATCTTTTGCATTAACCATTTATAAGATTCTCGACTATTCGTTTGATAGCTGAGTTCTGCTTTTTGTTCAGATAATGTGGTGAGTATTGATGGTCTTATTGTCATGGACTATTTAGTTAGAGGCCTAGGTGGTCTTCTGTCATCAACATGAATTTCCATCCACGGTCAAGGCAATATTCTGTTGCTGCCTTCCACTTAGCTTGATTAACACCCCATGTAACCACTTCATTAATATATTGTTTAGTTACTCGTTTCTTTTTTTCTGGTTCTTGTGTTTGTTTTTTTGGTTTAACTTCAATCATCATTGTTTTGGTTGAACCATCTTTTCCACGGGATTTAACTACGAAATCTGGAAAGTATCTGTGCATTCTACCATCTACTGGAGACCTGTATGGAATGATTACCTCTTCTGAAGCCCATGATAATATGTCTGGATTTTTGTCGAGCCAGTTCATCACTCTACATTCCCAAGAAGAGCGATATATGATTTTTGTGTGGTCCCCAACATATTTGTGAGGATTATTAGGTCTAAATGTTCCAGAATACGCCATAAATAGTATATATAACTTTTTTAAAGATAGAACAATGGCATTCGAACTACAAGAACAAAAGTCAGACGGAACATATCAAACTGTTGTCAATACAAATCAAAGTTCATATTACAATAGTGAATCTACTGGTACAGAATATTCTTCAGATAATACTCCGATTGGTCCTAGTTTATCCGATTCTCTTGCTACTGGACCATTAAGTGCATTATTCAAATCAAAGTATAATTATGATAGATTAGCATATCCAGCAGATTTGGGTTCTTCTGGTAAAGGACATATGGTACAGTTTGATGTTTATAACACACTTTCAACTGATATTAAGGACGTATCTACTTTTTTAACTACTCAAGCTAATAAATTATCGGCCGCTGCAACTTCTGTGTATAATGCAGGTGTGGGTGGTACAGTTCAAAATTTAGCTAATGAGGCAAAACAAGTTGTTGGACAAGCAATTGAATTATCGAATTCATTGGTCGAAAAAGGTTTAGATGGTGCATTAAACCAAGTAGTTGAAAGTGTGGTTGGTAAACAAACCGTTAGTGAATTTTTACAAACAAGAAAAGAACTTGTAAAAACAATGTATCTTTACATGCCAGATACTTTGGACTTCACATACTCAGCAACTTGGGACAAAACAGACCTAATGAAAGCGGCTGGTGCAGTACCGGTTGTTGGTGGTTTAGCGAGAGGTATTACCAGTATTATGGATAATGATGCGGTCAAATTAGCCATGAATAAATTTGGTTATGCATTTAATCCACAATCGCAAATGTTGTTTGAAGGTATAGATTTTAGAGCATACTCGATGTCATTTGTTTTTACACCACGTTCAGCACAAGAAGCCAATATTGTAAAAGAAATAATTAAAACATTTAGAATGTTTGCTGCACCTACTGTTGTGAATGAAATTGGTGGTTTCTTTTTTAAGCCACCTGGTATTTTTGGAGTCAGTTTTTTCTCAGATGGTGCACCAAATTATAATATTAATAAATTGATGGATAGTGTGTTAGAATCAGTTGAAGTAAATTATGCACCAAATGGTTGGTCAGCACACCGAGGTGGTAAACCAGTACAAACAACTATAACTTTAAGTTTCAAAGAAATGACATTGGTAGATAGAACAAAAATTGAGAACGGTTATTAAAATGAAATACTTTAATACTTTACCAAAAATTGTAACTTCAGATTACAACAATAACACAATAGTTTTAACAAATTTATTGGCTCGAGCAAGTCTTATTGATAACTATTTGGATAATCCATTGATGTTTTATACATATGATATACAAGAAGGCGATACACCAGAAATTATTGCACACAAATATTATGATGATCCTTATCGTTATTGGATAGTGTTAGTTTCAAATCAAGTATTAGATCCACAATGGAATTGGCCTTTGAATTCTGGCGTTTTTAACAAATATATTGTAGATAAGTATACAACAATAAATCCATATTCAGATGTGCATCATTATGAAAAAATTATCACACAGTTTGATGTTGTAACTAAAACAACTACCAAAAACATAGTAGTTGTTGACCAATCAGCATATAATCTTGTAAATGAAAATACAAAGACAGTTACTTTACGAACAGGTAGTGTATCAGTAACAACATCAAAACGTGGTGTATCATTTTATGATTATGAACAAGAATTGAATGAGTCTAAACGTAATATTAAATTATTGAATAAAAATTATATGAACAATTTTGAATCACAGTTTTATAAATTAATGAAATAACATGGCAGATAATACAGATACACCAGAAGGCGTTGCTTATGGTCCAGAGAGTGCGAGTGTTGATAAGCTGACACTTATCACCGCTTCAGGCCAAGAAATTGATTTAAAGAAAATGATTATTGAATTTTCTTATTTTGAAGACATTTATAGTTTTGTTGTATCTGGTTCGGTATCGATTCGTGACGGTCAAGGTCTAATTGAAAGATGGCAAATAACTGGTGGTGAATTTTTGGATGTTGATTTTGGTAGAGTAAAAGGTTCCGACACAAATACCTCCCGAAAATTTCGAGTGTATAAACTAGGTGACAGAAAAGCTATTGAGAATTTGAACTCAGAAGTATTTACTTTACATTTTTGTTCTGAAGAATTACTTTTATCTGAACAAAACAAAGTTACAAAATCATACTCAAACAAAGGTTCAGGAGAAGAAATACACAAAACAGTAACTGCAATACTTAGAGAAGAATTGAAAGTTAAAAAAGATTTATATATTGAAAATACCCGTGGAATTTATAGCTTTGTTATACCTAGAATTAAACCTTTGGAAGCCATAAGTTGGTTGTCAACATATGCAAGGCCGGAATCACAGGCTTTGGCTGGTGCTGATATGTTGTTCTACGAAAATAAAGATGGTTTTAATTTTAAATCAATACGAAGCTTACTGAATCAAACACCTTATAGAACATATAATTATCAACAAAATAATACAGATTCAACATTAGAACAAAAAGCTTCATCAGTATTACAATATGAATTTATAAAATCCTATGATGCTCTGAATGAAATTAGTTCTGGTACATTTGCCAACAGATTAATATCTGTAGATCCGGCAACAAGGTCATATAAGATTACTGATTTCGATTATAACAAATATAAAACAACATCTAAACCCGCCAATGGTAGTGGTTTATTAAATGGTTATGTAAATAGATTGGGTAAGACAGATAATCAAAGTCCACAGAGTGTGGTCAAGGTTGTAATTGGTAATTCAGAACAATATAAAGTTGGTTATATTAAAGATAAACCTGGTTCTGTTGCAAATGATGTATTTGTGGAGAATTACATACCAAATAGAACAGCACAGATTGCTCTAGCCAATTACACATTAGTAAAGGTGGTCGTTCCTGGTGATCCTAACTTGAAGGCCGGCATGACCGTGACCTTTAATATATACTCATTGGCGATAGATGGTGATAAGAAAAGATTAGACACAAGATTTTCTGGCAAATATTTGGTTAATGCAGTTCGTCATATTATTCAATCACAAGGTGTATATCAAACAGTTATGGAATTAGCGAAAGAAAGTTATGAAACAGAATTATCAGCTATCAATAAAACAGCAGATTTACAGGCGGCAATAAATGAGTAGTTTTTTAGGTAAAGATGGTTACGTTTGGTGGGTAGGTGTTGTTGAAAACATTGAAGATCCATTAAAATATGGCCGTTGTAAAATTAGAATATTTGGTTGGCATACAGAAAATTTACAGTTATTACCAACCAAAGATTTACCATGGGCTGCGCCGGCTTCTGCAACAAATAGTTCAGGTTCTTTTTCTGTACCAACACCAGGAGATTATGTAACTGGTTATTTTGCTGATGATGGTTCTGGCCAAGTTCCATATTACACAGCAGTTTTACCTGGAATTCAAGCAAATCCACCAGATATATCTAAAGGTTTCTCACCACAAAGATTAAATCCAGCCGCTGCGGAAACGCAAGAAGAGATTGCTACACCAAAATTACCTGCTGGTGTTATTGCCAATGCAATTGGTATGCCGACTATTGCACCTACTGCAATGGGTATTCTTGCTAATACAGGTATATCACTAACAAATGCTTCATTGGGTCATGCCTGTGATTTTAGATATGCATTCAATTTCAACCTTGGTGTTAGTTCATTAGGTTTAATTAATCCTGTAAGTGCTATTCAAAATGCCATGAAAAGCGGTAAGAATAAAGCAGCCATGTTAATATCAGCATTTATTTCACAATTGAATGATACATTTAGGTTGACAATAAAAGGTATTCTATTCACATTAAATTTGGATCCTAGTGGCGTCTTAGCTGGTGCATATTCGTATGTAAAGAAAATTGTTAGAATGATTAATGAAATTACAATTAAGATTGCTAAAGTGGTTGAGATTGTTTCGGCTGTATATTATTTAATACAAGACATACAGAAAATTATTGATTACTTAAAGAATTTGCCTGCTCGTTTCTTGGCGATGGTACAAGATTGTATTACAAACTTTTTAGGTGGTATCAAAAACTTCACTTCACAAATTTTATCAATACCAGGTGCTGTTGGTAATTCAATACAAAACATTGCTTCTAGTTTGACTGGTTCAGCGGATAGTATGGTATCAACATTGAATGCTGCATCTTCTGCTTATCCATTACCAGATTCATTAAAAGGTTTGTTTACGGATCCTAGTTTAGACCACACAGTAGTATTACAACAACACATCAATGATACATATGATGCAAACACCGTGATTGCAACGGCTGAGTCATCAAATTTTGATCCGAATAAGGTACAATGGGCATGAGTGAAATACCAAGTTTCTATAAAGGTTGGAACGAACCGGAATCAGCAGCAAACACCGATTACAAACCGGTTTATCCATTCAATAATGTCACACAGACAAGGTCTGGACATATGTTTGAATTGGATGATACAAACACAAGAGAAAGAGTTCGTTTACAACATCGTTCAAATACATTCTTTGAGATGCATCCAAATGGTGATTATGTACACAAGGTGTTTGGTGATGGTTATGAAATCGTTGTTAAAAATAAGAATGTATTAATCAAAGGAATATGTAACATAACTATTGAGGGTGATGCATATGTTTATGTTAAGGGTGATAAGGTTGAACAAATTGATGGTAATTTAGAACAGCATGTAAAAGGTAATTACACACAGGTTGTAGAAGGTTTATCTAACATCACTTCACAAGGCAACATGAGAATTGATGCCGGTTCGGGATTAGTAGGTTCATTAACACTTAGTGCGGGTGATGTAGTGAACTTAAATGCTGATTTAAATGTTGATGGTGAGGTTGTTGCTGACAAAATATATTCTACTGGTCGTATTGATGCTTTTGGTGGTATTAGTGCTGGTCCCGCTGGTTTTGTTTCTATATTAGGTGGTTTATCAATAGGATATCCAGTTGCCGTGACGGGTCAAATACTTTGTATTGGTAGTATAAATTCAGCAACATTAATAAATGCTGGTATTTCTGTTAATGCGCCGACTGGTAAGTTTGGTTATATGTCGGCAGGATTAATGACAGACGTTGTGAATACATCAATATATGATTCTCACATACATATTGCAAGGTTTGGTCCGACAACACCTCCATTAACTCCAATGGTCTAAGGATATAATATGAGTATTTTTGGTAGATTAGGATACGATTCCGCAAACACAGCAAGTGTTGTAACAGATTTGTCGGCAAATGTGGTTTTGACAATGAGTCAAATGCCGGCTTTATTAAACTCATGGCAGACAGATGACGTATCCGATAACATTATTGGTGGTTATTTTTCAAATCCAGTCGCAAGTATCACACAAAACATTTGGTATACAGCAAATACAATTCTCGCTATACCAAATTTGAGCACGGCTCAAACAGCAATAAATGTGGCTGTAACCAATTTATCCGAGTCTTGTAATAGTTTTTTCTTACATACTAATAGAATATCGGGTGTGAGTTCAAATACAGATGAACCAACACAACCACACTATAATACAGCTATGGCCACCGCAAAAGTTATAATGTTCATCACATTTCAATCGGATGGAGTACAAAACAATGCGCCTTTGATGGGTAATTTTACCAGTTTGACTATCAGAGACACCTTGAGTACGATGAATACAACAATTCAGTCATATCCTACGACTATCAAGAATAGTATTGTTGTAACCAGTGATGAGTTTGGAACAACTTATACAAGTAACCTGACTACAATTCAAGTAACAACAATCATAAATGGTATAAACTCAATTAAAAACATTATGGATTCACGTAGAATTGGTGACGTTAACTTCTACAATAACTCCAGGTCTATCGTGGATGATTACAATTCAGTCAAGCAGTTTGCTAATCCTGGTCAATCCGAGACATATTTAATCAATAATTACATAGGTACTGATAAATTAAAGTCCAGGATAAACTCATAAATAAAACATGGCAACCATAAATAAAGTTTATTCAGACATAGATTTCACTTTCACAAAGAAACCTGTGACGGGTGATGTAGCCTTGAGTTATGATTCTCAGGCAGTTTCTCGTTCCATTAGGAACCTATTGAATACAAAAAACTATGACCGTTTATTCAATCCAGAGTTAGGTTCAAAATTATCTGGTCTATTGTTTGATAATATGTCTCCTGTACTTTCAGTATCTATGCAAAATATGATAACAAATATGATTGATACATATGAACCGAGAGCCAGATTACAAAGTGTAACGGTAACTCCTAAACCAGATTTAAATGCATATGCAGTAAATATATCTTTTTATACAGAAAATACAACGATGCCAACAACTATAACAATTCTTTTAGAGAGAAACAGATAAATGGCTGGTGCTAACTCAAACATTCAAATGACGGATTTGGATTTTAATACAATTAAAAACAATCTGAAAACGTACCTACAATCACAAGATACATTAAAAGATTATAACTATGAAGGTTCAGCCTTGTCTGTTCTTTTGGATGTTCTTGCATACAATACACAATATAATGCATATTATTTAAATATGGTCGCCAATGAAATGTTTTTGGATTCTGCAATTCAAAGAAGTTCGGTTGTTTCTCAAGCCAAATTATTAAATTACATACCAAAATCAGCAAGAGCACCAGAAGCATCAATTAATTTAACTGTAAATGAAGTAACCAATCCAACTCTAACACTTCCCAAGTACACAGCATTCATGTCTGAAGCAATTGATGGTACAAACTATAATTTTGTTACCCCAACATCTCAAACAGTACAAGTTGCTAATAACACAGCAACGTTTTCGAATATTAATATAAAACAAGGTATTGCAACCACCGTATCATTTATAGTTAACAACTCAAATAATCCAAAATCAAAATTTACATTACCTGATTCAGCTATTGATACTACAACCATACAGATATTGGTTCAACAATCATCCGTAAATACAGCGTATGAAATTTATAATTCTGGTGAAAATTATTTAACTCTAGATAATAATTCACTTGTTTATTTTATACAAGAAGGTTTGACTGGTAATTATGAAATTTACTTTGGTGATGGGATTTTAGGTAAAAAATTAACTGATGGTAATAAAGTAATTATTTCATATATTGTCACCAATGGAACCGCAGCAGCTGGTGCAAATAGTTTTGTCTTATTGGAAGCGGTAAATGGATATTCAAATACACAAATTAGTCCTGTTACATCAACCACTTCCGGTAAACTACGTGAATCTATAGAATCAATTAAGTTTCATGCACCAAAAGCTTATGCTGCACAAAAGCGTGCTGTTACTAAAGAAGATTATATTAACGCTATTAACCAAAATGATGCTGGTTATCCAATTGGTGCAGTCAACGTTTGGGGTGGCCAAGAAAATGTTCCGCCTGTATACGGCCAAGTTTTTATTGCTATTAAACCAGCTGGTGCATATACATTAACTGCAACTCAAAAACAAAGATTGGTTGATGATGTTATTAAACCAATTTCTGTTATGACAGTTGAACCAACGATTGTTGATCCGGATTACACATATCTTCAATTAACAGCAAATGTTTTGTATGATTCGAAGAAAACAAATCTAACGGCCGGTCAATTAGAAAGTGCAATACGGGCAGTAATAACAAGTTTATCCGACCAAAGTTTGAATACTTTTAATTCAACATTTTCTGCAACAGACTTTTCAAGCGCTATTGCTTCGGTCAATAATTCAATTATTACTAATGAAATTTCATTGGTCTTACAAAAGAAGTTTTATCCTAATTTATCTGGCGCTTCTACATATAAATTTTATTATGGTACTCCACTAAAACGTGGTATGTTTCAAAGTGGTGTAACGAGTAAACCATCATTTCAATACTTTGATTCAACAAATTATTCAAACATTTTTGAATCTGTTTATATTGAAGAAGTACCAACATCCACAGGTGGCCTAGAATCTATAACGGTTATAAATCCTGGTTTTGGTTACCAATATCCACCAACAGTAAAAATTCTAGGTGACGGTACTGGTGCTACGGCAGAAGCAGTAATAACGGGTGCCGGTGTAATTAAACAGATAAATGTTCTTACAACAGGAACAGGATATACAAGTATTCTTGTAGAAATTACACCTGCTGCAAATGATACCACAGGAAACCTTGGCGCAGCAACCGCAACATTGATTGGCCGTTATGGTACACTTAGAACATATTATAATGATACAAAGAATGTTAAAACAATTTTGAATAGTTCTGCTGGCACAATTGATTATGTTTCTGGTGTTATAACACTAGATGCTTTTGCACCATATCAAATAAATGACGATTTGGGTCAATTAACAATTAATGCTATACCAACAACAAGTATCATATCTTCTGCATATAATAGAATCATTACAATTGATCCCTATGATCCTGCAGCTATTGTCGTGAATGTTACAGCCAAATAAACATGATAGTTAATAATCAAAAAACATCTCTTTTAATAGACTCACAATTACCTGAGTTTGTTAGAGATAATCCAGATTATGGAAACTTTCGTTTATTCCTTCAGGCATATTATGAATGGTTGGAGGAAGAAGGTAAAGTAACAAATAGAACAAAGAATCTTTTAAGTTATAAAGATGTCGATACAACGACTAATGAGTTCTTGAGTTATTTCACGAATGATTTTTTACCTTATTTTCCACAAGATGCCTTAGTTGATAAAAAAGAGGCAATAAAAATTGCCAGACAGTTATATCAAACAAAAGGCACACCAGCGTCTTTTCAATTCCTCTTTAAAATATTATTTGATTCCGACTTTGATTTGTTTTACACCAAAGAGGCTGTACTAAAAGCATCGGCCGGTACATGGTACGTAGCCAAAAGTTTGAAGTTAGCTACATATGACACCAATTTTCAAAATATAGATAATTATAGATTATTTGGTGAAACAACAAAATCTATTGCTACAGTCGAAAAAGCGTTTACACTTGGCACAAAGACAGAAGTTTTTATTTCAAATATTGAACGTCTATTTCAATCAGGTGAATTTGTTAGGGTGGTTGACAATTCAAATCAAACTGTATTGTTTAATGGTCAACCACTCAGAGCAAAAATTATAGGTCAAATCAGCCAAATCAAAATTGATCCTAAAAACAGAGGACTTTTATATGTTACAGGTGATCCTGTCATTATATATGGTGGTTTGAATTCTGAAAATGGTTTAGGTGCTTCAGCTATAATTTCTGAAACGACCACTGGTTCTATCAGAAGTATTGGTGTGGTAACAAGTGGTTTTGGTTACTCGGCTGAGCCGAATACACGTATTAATATAACAAATGCTCCTGGTGCATATGCAATTGTTGGTTCTTTAAATCCAGATCCAAGATATACAATGAATGTTGCTTTTCTTGGTTCAGACACAATTGCATTAAAGAAAGATATTATTCTTGGTAATAGTAATTATTTTTTCGCCAATGTTGCAACATCAAATGCAAACACAACTTTAGCCAATGCTTTTTCGTTTGTATCGTTCACAACATATCCAATATCGTCAATTGTTGTAACTAACGGAGGCGGCGGTATTAGAGATATACCAGAAATCACCGCACAATCTGGTTACCAAACTGACTTATTCACAGATGCTAGTATACCTGGCCTTGGGATATTAAGTCCAATACAAATAACAGATGGTGGACATGGTTATCGAGTAAATGATAAAATTGTATTTTCTGGTGGAACTGGCCGTGGCGCATACGCTAATGTAACATCTGTTGCAGCAAATGGTTATATCACCGGTATTACATATGTATTGAATACTATACCAGACTTCCCGTTAGGTGGTATGGGTTACACATCAACAACTTTACCGGTTCTAAGTGTAGCCTCAGCCAACAATCAAGCAGCAAATGCAAGTCTTTATATTCCTGGAATATTAGGTACAGGCGCAACTTTCTTACCTACTGTTGACCGTGCAGGTTCGATAACATCAATTGGTATAACGGATGGCGGTGAAGATTATATTAGTGCACCAGTCATTTCATTAAAAGTACAAGATATCACTGTTTCGAATGTATCAACTTCAAATCTACCAGTAAAAGGTAATGTGATTTATCAAGGCGCAAATACAAATACTGCAACTTACTTGGCCATGGTCGACTCAATAGAACAGTTGGCATCAAACCAAGATCCACTATTATCTGTTTGGAATCTGAGAGTATTCAACTATAATTCAAATCCTGATAAAACCAAAAAATTGAATATTGATAGACAAGCTGGCGCAAATGTATTCTTAAATATGACAGGTACAAGATATGATAATTCATATACAATAGATGGTTACAAAAATTATGGTGACGGCACCGCAAAGGCTACATCCTCTTTCTTAAATGGACTTGTTATCAGTCAAGGACAATATCTAACAACACAAGGTCAACCTAGTGGTTTTGATTTGTTACAGGATGATGTTTATAACAATTACACATATAAGATTACGGTCGAAAAAGAAATTGAAAAATATAGAGATGTATTATTAAACTTATTACATCCAAGTGGTATTAATGTGATTGGTAGATATGCATTGAAATCAAATACAGCATTCAATACCCTAGCGCAAGAAGGTGTATCAGGCGCTCATACATTGAGATATTATACAAATAACACCGGAACAACCGTTTCAATGACAACAGATTTTACAAATAAGAGTAATAATATTGTTAAAATTAATAATCTTTCTGGTGCAAATCTTTACAATTTCATTACCGTTGGAAATTCACAAATCTCAATAGTTCCGTTACATGGTGCAAATATACACGCAATTGTTGCTTCAGTAAATACAACATCAAATACCATTACACTTTCTTCTAATGTATGGTTAACTTTTGCTAATGTCGCAAGAATAACAGGAAATTCTGGTTCGAACACGATAAATATTACATCATTGACTGGTGAATATGATATTTTAAATAATGGAAATTATAGTAATACTGCATATCCATTGATGGATATTGTGTATTCTGGTGATAAGATTCTAGTTGCAAATAACACATCTATGACAGTAGATTATGTGGATTATTTTACTGGCCGAGGCAAAATTTATTTGACTTCCAACTTAGCTTCAACCGCAAATTCATATCTATCGGTAAACAGAACATTAACAGCCAACGGGGCTGATGTTAAAATTTACACTCCAATTGGACAACAATACACAGAAATCTAAGATAAATAAATCATGTCAAACAAAATTATTCTCACAACTGGCGCCAGAGTATCACAGGTTGAATTGAGTTACAATTCACCACAAGTTGTATTTACTGGTACTGAAATTGCTTTGGCTTCAACATATTGTTTCTTGTCTAAAGTAACTCCATGGGCAAATAACGAACCAGAATTACCTAGAGGTGACATTAAATACCAAAAACAAGTATTGAAAAATATGTTTGTGGCAAAATTGGTCACAGCAAGTGACATTTCACCTGTAATCAAACGGATTGACTGGACTTCAGGTGTCGTATATGAACATTATAGTGATGATGTAGACATGGTTGAAGTTGATACAAACGGAAATCTTTTACATAATTTCTATGTAAAAAACAAATATGACCAAGTGTTTAAATGTTTGTGGAATAATAACAACGGACCATCAACAGTACAACCTTACTTTGAACCAGGTACATATAACGCTTTCAAAATATTCACTGGTGCTGACGGATATAAATGGAAATTTATGTTTACGATTGATGCCGGTTACAAAGTTAAATTTATGGATAAAGTTTGGATGCCTATTCCATTGGGAGCAAACACACCGAGTCCATTAATAACAACGGCTGGTGCTGGTAGTATTGAAGCTATAAACATACTTACTGGTGGTTCGGGATATGATGATGTAAACTATCCTATTAGTGTTAATATAATTGGTGACGGATATGGTGCTGCTGGTACCGCAAAGGTTGTAGGTGGATCCATCACGGATGTTATCATTACAAACCAAGGTTCGGATTATACAACTGCTAATGTTGTGATTACATCTGCTGTTGGTTCTAATGCAACGGCATTTGCATCTACATCTCCTGTCGGTGGCCACGGTTTTGATCCAATATCAGAATTAGGTTGTTCACATGTCATGTTTACAGCTGAATTTTCTGGTGGAGAAAATGGTGACATACCAACAGATATTACTTTTTATCAATTAGGATTAGTAACAAATCCATCATCACGGACTTCACAATTATATGCCAAGTCGATAGGCCTAAACTCTACATTGCCAACTGATGGTTTGATTTATAGAACAAGTACAGATTTTATTGTTGCACCTGGATTTGGTTCATATACATCAGGTGATACTGTATTCCAAGGTCCAGATAATAATATAAACAATGCAACGTTCCGTGCGACTATCTTGAGTTTTGATGTTGCAACCAATGTACTGAGGCTAATAAATACATCAGGAGTTCCACTTCCTAATGGTCCAGTAAGAAACGCAGATAGAACCAATAGAACTTTGTTGACATATACTACACCAGATTATTCTATATTCTCTGGTTATTTGTCTTTTATTGAAAATAGGTCTGGTATACAAAGAAGTTCTGATGGTGTAGAACAAGTTAGAATGGTAATAGGTTACTAAAGGAAAAAAATGGCGAAGAATTTTAACGTTGATCCGTGGTATGATGATTTTGACCAAACAAAAAACTTTCATCGTATTTTGTTCAAACCTGGCCGTGCGGTTCAAGCCAGAGAATTAACACAAGCACAAACAATCTTACAGGATCAAATAACTAAATTTGCGGATAACATCTTCAAACAAAACTCTCCTGTAACTGGTGGTGAAGTTACCACAAATTTTGGTTGTTATTATGTAAAATTACAACCAACATACAACAATGCTGCTATTGATATTACACAATTTGATGGTATTTTAGTTAGAAACACAACGGGTAATGTTGTTGCAAGGGTTATATCATATGTGGCTGCGACAGGAACAGATCCAGACACATTAATTCTTGCGTATACATCAGGTCAACAATTTCAAAATGGAGATGTTATATACGAAGCTGTAAATGGACTTTTGGCTGCTCAAGCAATTACATCAGCAGCTACTGGCGAATCATCTGTAGCTTCAATTTCTCAAGGTGTTTTCTATGTCTTGGGTAATTTTGTACAAATTAGTCCGTCTACGGTAGTTTTAGATCCATATGACAGTACACCAACAAAACGAGTTGGTTTAACAATCACAGAAACAACTTATGATTATGTAGATGATAACTCATTATTGGATCCTGCTGCGGGCGCTACAAACTATCAAGCTCCAGGTGCTGACCGTTATGTGATTGCTCTGAAATTAGATATACGAAATATCGCTTTAGGTGACGATAACGATTTTATTGAATTGGTACGTGTCGAAGACGGCGTTGTATCGAAAATGGTAAATGGCTCTGTATATAATGTTATTGATGATTATTTTGCAAAACGTGATTATGAAACAAATGGTGATTATATTGTTGATGATTATAAATTAACACCAAGAACAAATACCGATTTGGACAAATATACTTTGACAGTTGGTAAAGGTTTGTCGTATGTTCATGGTTACCGAATGGAAAATCCAACTAATGTGGATTTAGTATCAAACCGTGCTAGAACAACCAAATTTCAAAACAACAATCCGGTTTATATAGACTATGGAACATACTTCTATGTTGATACCGTGCGTGGAGGTGCGGCTGGATCATTCTTTGATGTAACAACCGCTCAGGCCGTTGACTTTCATTGTGTAACTTCATCAAATGTTAGAACCACAAATACAGCTACATACAGTTCTACTGTTGTGGCAACTGGTTACATCAGAAACTTTGCTTATGATTATAACACAAGTGATGCTGATGCGAACACATATGTTTATAAAGCTTTTGTAAATGATATACAAAATGCTGTGGCAACAGCCAACGTAGTTTCAGCAACAGCCAATACAATTAAACTTCCTGGAACATTCTCACAATCAAACACTTCATACGTTGGTGTAAACGTTACAATAACAAACGGAACAAGTTCCGGTGATTTCCGTACAATCACAAGTTATGATGGTGCCACAAGAATTGCAACGGTCAATCAAAATTGGACAGTTATACCAGATACAACATCCGTGTTTGCTTTTAATTTTGATATTAAAGATATTGATACAATCGTATATGCAGATAAAACATCTTATCCAGCTTCCATCAAATCTTATGCAAATATCAATAATGCTTCTGGTAGAATTGGTGGTGTTTCAACTGGTGCAACAATTCTAAAAAATCCAGGTGCACCGGAATTAATTTATAACATCGGTGCACCATATGTTGCATCAATGGTAGACGCTTCTTATAACACACAACATTTAAATCGTGGCGTTGTATTCAATGCTTCTGGTGGTGTAGTTGCTCAAGTACAAATTACATATTCAGATTCATATTCTGGTGTTATCCAGCATTTTGGTAGTGCGGGTGGTTATTTAAGTGCGGATGTAATCAAACAAAACTTTTTGATTGTTGTTACCAATGCTGTCTCACCTTGTACATTATCTGTTGGCCAAGTAGTACCACTTTCATATTTGGGTGGAACAATATTAATTAGTAATGATTTATCAACCGCAACTTTAAGTATTCCTGTTTCGGCAGTTGGTGGTACCTTTACGGCAGTTGTTTTAGAAAAAGTTTTTGTATCAAACGCTGATAACACAAGTCATTTCTTAAAATATAAGAATTTAATCACCGCTGACACATCCGTAATTAAAACCAACGGTACAAATATTAATGGTCAATACTTTGTTGATGATGCATCACTAACCTCCACTGGCCAAATTTATATTCAAAATCCAGGTTTAGTTTCACCAGGTTTAAAACAAACTTTATATTTGTCCGATGTAAAAAATATTGTTAAGATTATTGACACCAAAGGTGCTGGTTATATTCCAACATTAGGAATGTTAACTAATCCATCATATGATGTTACAAAGAATTACTCATTTGATAACGGCCAGAGAGATAGTTATTATGACCATGCTTCAATAACATTAATTCCTGGTGCTCCACAACCAAAAGGAAATTTACTTGTATTTGTAAATTATTACCAACATGCTGGTGGCGATGGTTACTTTGCATTGAGTTCTTATTTGAATTCACAAAAACCAGAATCATATAAGAATATACTTTCGTATGTTAGTAAAAACGGAACAACTTATCCTTTGCGTGATTCTTTAGATTTTAGACCATCTAGAATAAATGCAACTACAACTTTCCAGTTTAATTATAATTCAGTTGTCAACAGATATGGTATCTTTATACCAACAGACTTGTCAACTTTCAGAACAGATTATTCTTATTATCTTGGTAGAAAAGATAAATTAATATTAACCAAAGATAGAACATTTGAGATTATTGAAGGTGCACCTTCGGTTAATCCTTTAATACCATCTGAACCAGATGGTTCATTGGTTATAGCTAATATAACACACGTACCATATACTGGTTATATTCCAACAGAATCACCAAATGGTACACTCTCTGACCTGTCCATTGAGAAAGTTAAACATAAGCGTTATACCATGCAAGACATTGCTGGTTTGGAAAGCAGAATTAACAATATTCAATACTATGCATCTTTAAATTTGTTGGAACAGAAAGCAAGTTCATTACAAATCTCCGATGCATATGGTTTAAACAGATTCAAGAACGGTATACTTGTTGACGATTTCTCAAGTTTTGCTACGGCAGATACTTTGAATGGTGACTACTATGCGACTATCAATCGCCGTGACCGCTTAATGACTGCTTCACAAAATGTTAAAAACTTTCAATTGAAATCTTTAGCTACAGCATATAACATGAATCAAATGGATTCTTCCATTTCTTTGGGTTATAATATTAGTACAGATGGTAATGTTAATTACTATACATTGCCATACACAACATCAAATGTAATTACACAAAAATTTGCTTCACGGACAGTTAATGTAAATCCATTCTCTTTTTCAGTAATTGATGGTACAATTTCGTTGTCACCAAATATTGATAATTGGGTTGATACAACTTATTCTCCATCATTGTTAATTACTGATCCAAATTTACAGGTGTTCCAAGCAGGTTCAACAAACAACATATTACAATACGGAGATTGGAAAGCAATTACTGGTGTACCAAGTGTTGTGAATACTCAATTGACGGATCGTGGAAGAAATTGGGAAACATATACACAAACAACTTCCGTTTACATGAACCAAACAAATGTGATGGGTTCATATGATAAGATTGGTAACACATATTCATTGAATAACGGATATATTCAAGATATTTCTGTTTTGCCATATATCAGACCACAACAGATTGTTTCACGTGCAAAAGGTATGTTGATTAATGCAGCAGTAAATTACTATTTTGATGGTACAAATGTAAATAATTATATTCGTAAAGGAAACATTATCGAATTGATAGGTGTTTCTGGTACTTTCAAAGAAGGTGATATTATTGGTTATTACACAAGTGGTACATTTACACCAACAGCTAGGATTTTAGGTTTATTTAATAAAACTGCAACGACAACAAGATTGTATGTTGCTGCTGATCCATATACACAAAATTACACAACAAATGGTGTGATACAAAACGGATTCTTTAATGCTTCTGGTGTGTACACATCAACGACAGCAACTGGTACTGTTTCAAGTCAATCACATTTTGGTGGTAGAATTAATGGCAGTTCCAATTCAACAACTATCACATTAAGCAATTTAGCTTCAACTTCCGATAATTATTATAACGGAAATACAATTTACATTTGTGATGGAACTGGTGTCGGTTCTTCTGCTACTATTACAGGTTATCAAGGTTCAACAAGAGTTGCTACTTTAGCAACAGGCATCACATTATCGGTTGATGATATCTATTCTATTGGTGGATTCAGTACTGATGAAACTGGTTCAACTTATGGTGTATTCAACTTACCAGAAAACACTTTCCACAATGGTCAAAGAACACTACGAATTGATAATAGGGTCAATGGTAATTTAGGTACAGAAACAACTTTTGCTGAAGGTGTTTATTATGCCGAAGGTTTGCAAACTAAGGCGCAGCAGATAGACTTTGGTGCTTCTCCGGCTGGTGCAAAGAACACCTTCTATAAAACTGGTGATCCAAAATTAGTACAAACGAATGTTACATCTTGGACAAATAGATGGGATCCTGTTGCACAAACGTTTATTGTTGATAAGGATAACTTTCCTAATGGATTGTTCTTAGACTCAGCAACATTCTTCTTCTCTAATAAACCAACTGGCGACAATTCACCAATTACATTATCAATTGTTGGAACACAAAATGGATATCCAAATGGTGATACACTCGACCATTCTGTTGTAACTTTGACACCAATATCGGTAAAAACATCATCATCTCCACAATATTTGGATAGTACCGCTGCAACAAAATTCAAATTCTCTGCACCAGTTTATATTCAACCAGGTGTATTATATGCATTCATGTTGAAATCTAATTCAAATCAATATGAGTTGTGGTCAACTTCTAATGGAGATAAAGCATTATCATCTTCAGTTAAAAACTTGCCAACCGATCCAGCACCGTCAATCATTACTAAGATTGGTTCGGCACCATACGTTGGTGGTCTATTCATTTCACAAAATGCACAGACATGGACAGCAGATCAAAATCAAAGTTTAATGTTTGTTGTAGACCGTTGTGTGTTTAATACAACTGCTACACCAACAATTCAACACATTGTACCAAACAAATTGCCACAAAGAACTTTGATTGACCAAAGTATTAGATACTATCAAAATGCTAATGGTGTTTCCGGTACAACAGAAACAATCAGTTCAACTGATGTATTGGTAGACGCATTTAATGTTACAACCACAGACTTTACTCCGTCTTCCACTTCAATCACTTATTCATATAATGCCACTTTACTTAATGGTACGGCAGCTGGAACAACATACATAAATCCAGGTAAATATGGCACACCAACAAATGATGACATTTATTTGACTGATGGTAAAGGTGAGCGAATTTTGGTTGCAAACTCCAATACATCATTCTCATTGTATACAGTATTGAATACAACATCTGACCATGTTAGTCCTGTAATTTCTGATGCTGGTTTATCAGTATTTGCAATTCAATGGAATATTAATAATGCAGAATTGTCTAATTCTGTTATAACATTAGCCAACACCGGTACAGGTTATAACGCATACACAACTACTGTAACAATTTCACCACCGAAAGATCCTAATGGTTCACAAGCTTATGCATCAGCAAATGTTGTTTCAGGTAATATTCAATCTGTTTACATAACAACTGCTGGTTCTGGTTATATTACGACACCTACAATTACAATTACGGATGCTAATAATATTCCTGGTACAGGCGCAACAGCAATCATTACAGGTGAAACATCTAAGAATGGTGGCAATGTACTCGCTAAATATGTCACCAAGAAAGTTGTTTTGGATCCAACATTTGACTCCGGTGACCTGAATGTTTATCTAACTGCATATCGTCCAGTAAATACAGATATTCATGTGTATTACAAGGTTCTAAACAGAAATGATACACAGAAGTTTGATGACAGTTCATGGCAATTAATGACCAAAATTAATAACTCTGGTTCATTATTTTCTCAAGCAAGAAGTGATACTTATGAATATGTGTTTGCTCCAGGAAATGCTGGTGTCGACCAAGGTTATGTAACTTATACAAGTACAACAGGACAAATATACACCTCATTTAGTCAATTTGCTGTCAAAGTTGTTTTGACTAGTTCCGACCATACGTATTCACCATTTGTAAATGATTTACGTGTGATTGCTTTACCTGCGAACGTTAATACTTCAGTATAATTATGTTAATACCAATTACAGGAACAAGTTTAGTTCGTGATACGGAAAGTATGGCTTTGATTAATCGAGACATTTCTGGTTTACAAGATTATAAAACCAAACGAAAATTTGCTGAGTCTCAAAAAGAGCAAATAAATAAGGTTGAATCAGAAATTAATAATATTAAAAACGACATATCAGATATTAAAAAACTGATGGTAAAACTATTAGAAAAAGGTTAAAATGGCAAATACAGTAACGATTATAAGTTATGCCAATACATTTGGTCAATGGATGGTTGCGACAGATGCTCTTATTGCAGAAAACAATACATTAGCAACAGGTGATTACACCAAAAATTCTGGTACAATTTTCCTCAGCGAAACAACAAAAAACGCACTGCAGTCAAACGGTAATATCATCGTACAAAAACAACTCAGAGTACAAGGCTCAGGTTCATCCGCTTCTATTGATAATAATTTATCGGTTGATGGCCAAGTTTATTTTGGTAATACAACATTAGGTTTAACTAATTCTGGCCAAGCCAACATCAATGGTCTTTTAATTGCTCAAGGACCAGGTACTGGGTTATATGTTTCCAATAGTGTATATATTGGTGGTAATACAACAATACAATATAATATATTAACAAATTCAATCCAATCCAATACATCAGTAAATACAAGAACAATTAGTGTCACAGGTAATACATATTCAAATAATTTTATTGCAAATTCTTCTGCACAAATAAACAATTTAACTGTCGGTGGTTTAAGTAATTTAATTGGTACGACAAATGTTGGTGACATATATGTTTCCGGCACAGGTAATTTTAATACAACAATTAACGTTGATGATGGTATAATTGTTGCTGGTATTAATGTGGCACCACAGCTTACGGCAGCTTTTGTTAAAGCGAATTCTGCTTATGAAGCACAAAATACTACAGGTTCATATGCAAACGGTGCTTACGGCCAAGCAAACTCAGCGGCTACATATGCCAATGGTGCTTTCCTTCATGCTAATTCATCATTCAATTCTCAAAATACAACCGGTTCATATGCAAACGGTGCTTACGGCCAAGCAAATTCAGCAGCCTCATATGCTAACTCGGCCTTCACAAATTCAAATTCTTCTTATTCACTCGCAAACAATATAGTCACAGGTACACAAAAATTAGATTGGGTGAGTGTAGGTAACACAACATTCACTTCTTCATTACAGGCTAATACAACTGTTAATACTTCTAGTGTCTCTGTCACAAATAGAATAACAACAAAAGATATTACAGCAAATAATTCAATCACCTCACAAGGTTCTGTTGTATCCAATACCTTCACAGCGAATATTAGTGCTTCGATACCAACACTTACAATATCAACGAAACTTGATGGTAATGATGCAGCATTTTTTGCAAACAGTTTATCTGTAGGTTCTGGTGGTTTAAGTATTAGTGGTAACTTTACTTTGACTGGTAGTACAATCTACGCTGCTAATACTTTCCAATTGAGTACTGGCGTTTCTGCTGGTATTTCTAGTTATATTTCAGTTGCTCGTGGTTCTTCTGGTCCAAATGCTGCATTCCGTTGGAATGAACCTTTGTTGTATTGGGAAACACTAGATGTAACAGGTAACATCTATTCACGTGTCATTACAGAAAACTATTTGGCTAATCAAACGGGTTCATATGCTAACTCAGCATTTGACAAAGCCAACTCTGCCTATGAATCACAGAATACGACAGGCACTTATGCCAACTCAGCATATACACAAGCAAATACCGCATTTAATAATGCAGCTGGTGCTTCTCTGTATGCTAACGGTGCTTTCATTCAATCAAATGCAGCGTTCATTAAATCCAACTCTGCCTATGAATCACAGAATACGACAGGCACTTATGCCAACTCAGCATATACTCAGGCAAATACAGCAGTTAATAATGCAGTTGGTGCTTCTCTGTATGCTAACGGTGCATTTACACAATCTAATGCTGCTTTCATCAAAGCAAACTCAGCATATGATTTAGCAAATACATTTGCCAATACTTTTGTTGGTACACAAGGTTCTGTTACACATTCTGGTGGTGTAATATCATTCTCAAGTAATAATGGTATAAAAATTGTAGCTACAAGTGCAAACAATTTTGCTATTAGTTCACCACAAGACTTACAGACAGCAAATACACCAACATTTAATGGTTTAATCTTAACTAATGCTTTACCGTTAAATCAAGGTGGTACAGGTGCAACATCATCTTCTGGAGCATTAACCAATATTTTACCAACGGGTGCAACAGCAGGTTATGTATTAACTACAGGTGGTCCAGGTAACTTTTATTGGTCCGCAAGTTCTGGTGGCGGCGGCGGTGGTGGTGTAACACCAGGTACTACAATCAACTCAACTCGTTTGTCATACACAGCTAATGGACAATCGGGTTATACAGGAAATTCTTTTGTTATACCAACCGCAACAACCGGTACACAAGTTCGTGCTTATATTAACGGTGTTAGACAATTTGAATCTGAATATGCTTTAGATTTAAGTGCCAACACAATTGCATTTACAACAACACCACCAAGTGGTGATTCGATTCTTGTTGAAGTTGATGGATATTATGTAAATCCATATTACGCAAATAATATTACATTTACTGCACCCCAAGGTGACATTCCATCTTCTGCTAATACAATTCAATTAGCAATCAACGATCTTGAGAGTAGAAAAGCTGCATTGACTGGAGGTTCATTTACTGGCCGAGTCTTTGGTCTTACACCAAGTGTGGGTAATAATGACACAACTTTTGCTACAACAGCATTTGTTAAATCTTTATTGAATAATAGTAATACATTTACCTTAAATGCTGCAACCGTGACTAACGGTGTATACACTACATCAACTGGTGTTGTTACAAGTGCAATGATGACAACAACTGGTATTTCTGCAGGTCAATATGGTACTACAACAGCTATACCACAATTTACAGTAGATACGGCCGGTAGAATTACTGCAATCGGTACAGTTGGTATTAGTATTCCTGCAGGAACGTCAATTTATGCTAACACAAATCAATTAGTCGCTAATGTCGCAACAGGAACAGTACAGATTGGTTTAGCAAATACCAATACAAATATAGGAACTTTTGGTGGTGCAAGTACAGCAACAACTTTTGCTGTTGACGGTTACGGTAGGATTACAAGTGTGGCCAACGTAGCAATAGCAATTGCTTCTAGTGCTGTTTCTGGTTTAGCATCATCAGCTACGACAGATACAACAAATGCTGGTAACATTGGTTCTGGTACTTTGGCTGCAGCAAGGCTTGGTACAACAATGCAACCACAACTTGGTACACTTGGTGTTGGTACTGCAGCACCAACGACAACTGGTCAAATCCGTGCTTCTGACAACATTACTGCTTTTTACAGTTCAGATAAGAGATTGAAAGAGAACATACAAGATATTCCGGATGCATTATCTAAAGTTGGCTGTATTGGTGGTAAATTATTTGATTGGACAGATGATTACGTATCAAAACATGGTGGCGCAGATGGTTACTTTGTACAAAAATCAGATTTTGGTGTTATTGCTCAGGATGTTCAACAAGTATTCCCTGTTGCTGTTCGCCAGAAACCAGATGGAACATTAGCAGTTGATTATGAAAAATTATGTGCTTTAGCATTTGCTGCTATTAAAGAACTCAAAGCTGAAGTTGATGCTCTAAAAGGAAATAATAAATGACAACAAAAGTTAGTTCATCCACGTTAGCTAATACGGCGGTTACGGCCGGCACATATGGTGGTTCAATTCAGGTTCCTGTTATTACCGTTGATCCACAAGGTAGATTAACTTCTGCAGCCAATCTTATCATCACACAAACTGCTGTATATGCAAACTCAGGTCAAATCAACGCAAATACCGCAACAGGTGTTGTACAAATTGGTTTACCAACACAATCTGTTAATCCAGCAATATCTTATGGTTCAGGTACACAGACACCAATCATTCAAGTTGACCAATATGGTAGAATTGTTGGTATTTCAACCACATTGATTACTGGTGGTTCAGCAGGTATTGGTGCTACATCTTTTGTGAGAACAACATTTACCGCAACTTCGACACAAACAGTTTTTTCTGCAAATTACACAGTAGGTTATTTACAAGTCTTTGTCAATGGTGTTTTACTTGGAACTTCTGATTATACTGCATCAAACGGAACATCTATTACTTTAGGTGTGGCATGTATCGGAGGTGAAATAGTTGAAGTTATTGCTTATACCGTTACATTAGTTAATAATCTTTCTCCATCATATACTGGTGGACAAGGTGGTTCGGCTGGTCAAATATTATATCAGTCAGCAGCAAATACTACATCAAATACAGACGTTGGTACAACTGGTTATTTGTTAACAAGTGCTGGTTCAGGTAAACCAACATGGACAGCTCCATCCGCTTTAACAGTTAGTGCAGCTACTTCAGCCACTTCTGCTGGATCACTTTCAACTGGACTATGGTCTGTGGCAAACACATCTAATAAATTGGTTTTCTCATATAATAGTGTGGCCGTTTTCTCAGTTGATTCATCTGGTAACATGATTGCCAAAGGTGATATAACTGGCTTTGGCACTCCTTAAGGATAATTAAATGACTATCGCACGTACTTTAGGCAACTTCGCAAACGTAGTTTTAGCGAATACTGCTATTGTTTCATCAAATCCAATCACAGCGTCATCACTCACAGATTCTAAAGGTGGTGTAAGAGCTTTACCAGTAAACACACAAAGTGGTGTTTACACATTAACTTCAGCTGATGTTGGTAAAATGGTAAGCACAACAGCAGGTGTTACTGTTCCAGTATCAACATTCGTTGCTGGTGATAATATCACTATTTACAACAATTCTGCATCTTCCATAACAATTACTTGTTCGGCAATTACAGTATATCGTGCTGGTATAACAACAGCATCTACATCTTTGGCACTTGGCGGTAGAGGTGTTTGTACATTCTTATTCTACGCAAGTGATGCAGCGGTTGTGACAGGAACAGTCTAATGTCATCAACAGCGGTTATGAGCAATCAAAGCTCAGCAGCTTTGATAAAATCAACATTCTGGCAAACAGGTAATGTTAATAGATTAAACGACTGTTGTATTGATTCCGCAGGTAATGTTTACACACTTTATGAATGTAGAGAAATTCAAACCGATAATTCTTTTTGGAAATATTCTTTACAAAAAACAAAATCTGATGGTACTGTCGCCTGGACAAAAATTTTGTATCAGGGTACTCAAAGTAATCAAATACAAAATAGTTATGTATTCATCAAAGCCATTGATAATGATTATTTGATTTTTGGTGGATCTTCATCGGCAGATGCATCATCAAAAGGTTATATTTCTAAAATAAATTCTTCTGATGGATCGGTTGCTCTGGCTAGAAATTTCACAAATACTGATGGTCGTGGGTACGGATTTCGAGGATGTCATATTGATTCATCAAAAGCTATATATTTAACTAGATATGATTTGTATGGTTCTCCAATCATTTATAAACTCGATTATAATTGTAATTTAATATGGGCAAAATCATTACCGGTGGGTTTTTTTGATAGTGATGGTGCATCCAATGAATATATTCCGATTGGTTTTTTTGGAAATTCTTTAGGCCAAACAGTGTGGTGTGGTAATTTTTATGGATATTTGGCGAGGAATGGATCTCCAGGAAATAAGTACTGGAAACAATCAACTATGCTTTTTTCATTGGACAGTAATGGTAATCTTGTTTATTTGAAATTTGTAAAACCAATGCAGTTTTATTCTGGTTTTTTAGATGAATCTGGTGTTTCATACTACACCGGTTTGATGGGATATAATTATTATTCTAATGATAGCACCACTAGCAGTTATAATACCCTTAATAATAGATATAAAGGATTTTTAAAATTAGATGCGGCAGGAAACGTATCTTTTTATAAAACATCAATAAGCAACGATACTTCAGCGCAAAACACTTATGACGTAAGTTTGATTAACGACAAACAAGGTAATATTTACAGAATTAGTATTACACCTGATGGTTATGCAAAACCATATCTATGGATTAACAAATTTGATAGTTCCGGAAATCTTATTTGGGGCAATTATTTAAAATTTAGTACAACTTGGCCAAACACAACAGGTGTTGGTATATGGGATAATAATGATGGCGGAACCACAACAAAAAGCGGCTTGACGCCGTGTTGGATAGAAAATAATAAATTAATCATTCCACTTACTGTTTATGCAACTGCTGCAACAACTGATACTTCCAGAAAATGGATGATACACGTTAAACTACCAACAGATGGTTCAAAGTTGGGTTCGTATATACCAGCAACATATTTGACGATGGATTACTTAGCTCAAGATGTATCAAATAAGACTTGGGATTATTATGCAAACTCATCACCTGTAATGTCAGCAAATACACCAGGCTTGGTTACACTCTCAGATACAATAAGTGCATCACCTACAACTTATACTGTGGCAGATACAACTATATCAATTACAAATTATAAGGTGCCATTTTAAAATTTCGAATTTTTGCGTTCCGGCTCAAGAATTTTCTCCGACAGTTTCGGGATTCCAAAAAGTGAATCCACTCCTAGACTAAATATAAGTATAATAATAAGAAGACTACTATGCCAGCAGGTTACCAAGAATTATTTTTAGAACAAGGTTCGGAGTTCAACACATCCGTGACACTTGACAACGCCGATGGTTCACCTTATAGCTTGGTGAATTGTCAGGTTAAGTCATCTATGAAGAAGTCTTATTATTCAACTAATTCCACGACAGAACTCACAGTTGACCTTAATAATCCATCACAAGGTATAATAATTTTAAGTTTAACATATAAACAAACAGCAAATATTGCTGCGGGTAGATATGTATATGATGTTGCTGTTAAGGATTCTTCGAATACAGTATCCAGAGTTTTGGAAGGTATTGTAAACGTATCACCTAGAGTTACCGTATTTTAAGGTAGAACATGCCAACAGTAACAGTCAGACAACCAGCATCTGTCCGAGTAAAAATAGGTACATCTGCAAGACCAGAAACAGTACAAACAATTTCTTATGGTACAAAGACTTTAAGGAGTCTGAACGACCTAGGAATAACGGGTGCAAATACTGGTGATGTAATTGTGTATAATGCACAAACTGAAACTTTTAATGTCAGGCCTCTTGGTACTTCAACTCCAGTAACAGGTAATTTGTTACCATCACAACATCTAGAATATGATTTAGGATCACCAACACAGAGGTTCCGAAGTTTATATATTGGTTCAAACACAATTGATTTGGGTGGAACTATACTTAAAACTGATGCCAACACAGGTTCATTGGCCATTGCTGCTGCACCTACAGATAGATATCCAAATCCTGTAGCAATTTTGATAACACCACAAGGTGGATTTTCACCTGTACAAACGGTAGGTGGTGAAATTCCTGTTGGAGCATTAGACGCAACTGTATCAAGGTCTATTACCTATTTGGCTTTCACAGGTGCTGATTCCGGATTCTTTTAAATGGCTAATACACACATACAAATATTAAGGTCGTATGCAAATACAGCACCAGAAACTTTATTAGATGGTGAATTAGCGTATTCTTTTGTTTCACAAACATTGTTTATTGGTAATGTTTCCAATAATGTTGTGGGAATTGCTGGTCCGGGTTACTTAGCGAACTCAATTAGCACAATTGACGGTGGCAGTTTTTCATAAATAGATAATAGGATTAAATCCAAACCAATAACAAGGATAATAATAATGGCAAATACCTCAATCTTAATCAAACGTTCCACTACGTTAGGCAGACCAGTAAGCCTACAAGCTGGTGAGTTAGCGTACTCATACGCATCGAATACTATTTTTATTGGTTCACCTGACGGTAATGGTGTTGTCAATGTTGGTGGTCAATACTACACCTCACAAATTGATGCAGCTACCAGTTCAAATACCGTAAGCACCATAGTTAAACGTGACGCAGCTGGTAACGTTTTCTTAGGCCACGCAAACGTCAGAAGTATTAGTTTCTCTGATGGTGGTGTATTAAGTAATACTTCTTTCTCAGGCAACGCAAACTCAGCAACGCAATTCCAAACAGATAGATATATTAATGTTACTGGTGGTGACATTACTGCTTCTGCACAGTTGTTTAATGGTACTGCAAATGCAACATTAAGTGCTTCACTTAATACGATTGACGGTCTAACTGCTGGTGTCTATGGTGGTACAACAGTAATACCTATCATCCAAGTGTCTGCAAACGGTCGTGTTATGACCATTGCCAACTCGGCAACTATCTCAACATCTTTGGGTATTGCTGGTGACACTGGTACCGATACTGTTTCACTCGCTACCGATACATTGACAATCACTGGTGGTGCAGGTCTTACATCAACCGTAACAAACAATCAAGTTTCTATTGATGTAGACAATACAGTTGTTCGTGCAAATACTGCATCATTGAATCAAACGATTGATGGTAATATTACCATCAGCGGTAATCTTTCTGTCTTGGGTGATGTTACAAAATATGATGTAACAACAATGACAGTTGAAGATTCATTGATTGGTCTTGCAGCAAACAATTCAGGTGATGCAGTCGATATTGGTTTCGTTGGTTCATATAATGATGGTACGGCTCGTTCTGCTGGTTTGATTCGTCATGCTGGTGATGGTGCATACTATCTGTTTGATAATTATACAGGCGATCCAACAAGTAACGTAATTAACGTTTCATCTGGAACCTTCCGTCAAGCAAACTTGAGGTCAAACTTAGTTGCTGCATGGGCAAACACAACAGTATTACAAGTTGGTACATTAACAGTTGCCGGTTCGACAAACATCAAATCATTGTCATTAACTGATGCATTAACTGTTCCTAGTGGCGGTACTGGTGCAACTACATTCACCTCTGGTTCTATACTTGTTGGTGATGGTACAAGCTCATTAAAATTACTTGCAAATACAAACTTTGTTAAAACGGAAAGTGGTCCAACAACAGGCACACAAAATAATACTATCACATCTGTAACAGTAGATGCGTATGGTAGATTCACTGCTGCTACGTTCAATCAAATTTCTGGTCTAACAGTTGGCCAAGGCGGTACAGGTAAATCTACTTTTGCTGCTGGAAAAGTTGTTATTGGTAATGGCACAGGTGCTCTAGTAGAACTTGCAAATGTTACTTATGGATTGACTGGTACATTAGGTCAAGCTAAAACAATCACATCGTTAACAGTTGATGATTATGGCCGTGTAAGTGCAGCAACAGCAGAAGACATTTCTGGATTGACTGTTACACAAGGCGGTACTGGTGTAAACACATTCTCTTCTGGTAGAATGTTGATTGGTAATGGTTCTGGTGCAATTCAAACAATTGCTAATGTTACTTACGCATTAACTGGTACACTAGGTGCTTCTAAGACAATCACAGCATTGACGGTTGATGCATACGGTCGTGTAAGTGCAGCTACTGCTTCAGATATTTCTGGATTGACTGTTACACAAGGCGGTACTGGTGCTTCTACATTTACCTCAAAAGGTATCGTATACGGTGATGGTACAAATGCTATGGCAGTTACTGCTGCAGCAGGTACGGCTGACCAAGCATGGTCTAACCAGATTCTTACAACAACTAATGCAGGTGTTCCTGTATGGACATCCTCTTTGGATGGAGGTCAATTCTAAGCTGACTATATAATGTAAATGTATTTTCTATATAATAGGAGTTTGAAATGGGAAATGATAAGTATTTAAATCATTATGTTGAGATATTGACCAGTACAATGACTGATTGTGTTGTTCGAAATGTCTCAATGCAAGCGAATGCTAAAATAACTGATGAGGTTGTAAAAGAACAGACTGAACAGATTGTTGAGTTGGTAAAGTTAAATGATGAACTAAAAGAAACAGTTCAACAATTAAAACAAACCAATTCTACAAATGAAAATAATGTCATAGAAGAGTTAAGGAATAAGTTGGTTGAATCTGAAAGTCTTGTTACAAAACATAGACAAGAATATGAAGAATTGAACAACAAGTTTCGTGATTATGATAGTGTTAAGAATCAAGCAATACACGTTGAAACTTTTAAAGGTGAATTGATTAGAGCCAGAGAAGAAACTAACCGAGTTCGAGTAGAACTTGAGAATGTAATCAACTCTACCAAGGCCGAAAATAATGGAAAAATTAATGGTATTACTGAACAGAATGAAAATTATGTTAAACAACTAATACAGTCACATGAAACCGAGAAAAGCAATCTAAACAATAAGATTGCAGAATTGGTTGAAAAAATTGAATACTTACAACTACCTCCTGCCAAACGCAGAAAAATTGAAGAACAGCTTAATAAAGAAGTAGTATCAACGAACATAATAAGTTTAGTTGATACTGAAAGTGTACTCAAGGATGGTGGAACGTTTTAAGTAAATGTCAAACACAGCAATACAGTTAAAAAAATCAGGCGTAACAGGAAACACACCATCAGGTCTTGCATTTGGTGAGGTTGCTCTCAACTACGCCGATGGAAAACTGTATTATAAAAACAGTCTTGGTGGTAGTTCATATATTAGTAACCAATTCTCGTTTGATACAATCAACTCAAACAACTCCCTAATACTTGCGGGAGGCATTTCAGACACTCTGTCTATTGCTGCTGGTAATAATATAACCATCAGTACTAATACCACCACAAAAACAATCACAATCAATGCTGTTGATTCTGTTACAGATGCGAGAGCATATGCACATGCCAATGCTGCGTATGCGTCTCAAAATACAACACTATCCTTTGCTACCGCAGCGTTTATTCAGGCTAATGCAGCCTTTGCCAAAGCAAATACGGGAACAACAGCTCTCGATGTGAACTCCGATATTGTTGCATTTACTATCGCATTTAGTTGATGTAATAAATAGAAGATAATAGGAAATTCAAATGGCAAATACATTTAAAAATCAAGTAAAGGCGGCAGTAGGAACATCACCACAGACCATCTATACTACTGCTGTTGGTGTATCAACTACAATCATTGGTATGACGATTGCTAATCTACTGAACACAACAATAACGGCAAATGTAATTCTAAACTCTGGTGGTACAGACTATTACATGGTTAAAATGGCACCAATTGATCCAGGTAATTCTTTGATTACTATTGGTGGTGAACAAAAATTAGTAATGACAGCCAACGATGTACTTAAAGTTTCAACAAGTAATGCTTCATCAGCTGATGTTATTTTAAGTTTATTGGAATTAACATAGTATGAAATTCGCATACATTGGTGACCAAGGAAATAAAGAAATACGGATAGTTGGAACTACCGCCAACAGTTCTTTCCAAAAAGCCAATTCAGCAGCAGTTGCCGCACAAGCGGCCTTCAATCAGGCCAATGCTGCATATGCCTATGCAAATACCGGTGGTGCTGGTGGAACCACAATTAATAATTATCTTGGTTTTCCTTTCCTTGATTTAGGTTTCATTAGTGAACCTATAGAGAATCGAACAGTTGATTGTGGAACACTAGCATAAATATTAAATAATATACGGATTAACCATTCATGTCTACACAGTTACAATTTAGAAGAGGTAATACGACACAGACAAGTGCCTTCACGGGTGCTGTGGCCGAAATTACCGTCAACACGGACAATTATAGCATTGTTGTACATGATGGAAATACTCCTGGTGGTTTCCAGGTATCAACGGCAGCACAAGGTGCAGCTACTTTAAGTATCGCTACTGGTGCTTTCACCAAAGCCAATGCGGCTTTTGAAGCAGCCAATAATGTGGCACCACAAATTGCACCGGCTTTTAATACTGCCAATTCGGCAGGTATCTATGCTAACGGTGCCTTTACACAAGCAAATGCTTCTTATGGTCAATCAAATTCTGCTGCATCATATGCCAACTCAGCATTCACGGCAGCCAATACTGCTGATAGTAAAGCAGTTACTTCTGGTTCATATGCTAATTCCGCTTTAACGGCAGCCAATACGGCAGAGTCAAAAGCGATAACAGCAGGATTATATGCCAACTCAGCTTTCACAGCAGCCAATACTGCTGATAGTAAAGCAGTAACAGCCGGCAGTTATGCCAACTCAGCGTTCAATACGGCTAATTCAGCATTTGATGTAGCTAATTCAGCAAGTATCTATGCTAACGGTTCTTTCAATCAAGCCAATGCTTCATATGGCCAAGCAAACTCTGCTTCGTCATATGCTAATGCTGCTTTCTCTACGGCAAATTCTAAATTTAATTCATCTGGCGGTACAATATCAGGTGACACACTCGTTGCTGGTAATCTAACTGTTACAGGTACAACATTCTATGCTAATACAGTAAACTTATTAGTAAAAGATAATATCATTACATTAAATTCTAATGTAACTGGTACACCAACACAAGATTCTGGTATTGAAGTTAATCGTGGCAATCAAACAAACACAGCTTTGATATGGAGTGAATCTAAGAAATACTGGCAGTTCACTAATGATGGTACGAACTATAGTAATATAGCTGCTTCATCAGCAGAATCATACGCTAACTCAGCATTCATTAAATCTAATTCATCATATGGTCAGGCCAATTCAGCATCATTATATGCTAATGGAGCCTTTGAACAGGCTAATGCAGCATTTGCATCAGCTAATAATGTAGCACCACAAGTTGCACCAGCATTTAGTACTGCAAATTCGGCTGCCTTGTATGCTAATAGTGCATTTGTCCAGGCCAATGCTTCATATGAAAAGGCAAACTCAGCTGGCATTTATGCTAATGGTTCTTTCATACAATCAAATTCTTCTTTTGGTACTGCCAATTCTGCGGCAAGTTACGCTAACTCAGCCTTCTTAGCAGCCAACACAGCAGATAGTAAAGCAGTAACAGCTGGTAGTTATGCTAATTCATCTTTCTTGGCCGCAAATACTGCTGATTCCAAGGCAGTAACAGCAGGTTCGTATGCTAACTCATCTTTCTTAGCAGCAAATACGGCAGATAGTAAAGCAATAAGTGCTGGCAGTTATGCTAACTCAGCATTTATAGCAGCCAATATAGCTGACAATAAGGCGGTAACGACAGGTATATACGCCAACTCAGCCTTCTTAGCAGCCAATACGGCAGATTCAAAGGCAGTAAATGCCGGATCATATGCTAACTCAGCCTTTACATCAGCTAATACAGCAGACAGCAAGGCAGTAACAGCAGGATTATATGCTAACTCAGCATTCACGGCAGCCAATACGGCAGATTCAAAGGCAGTAACAGCAGGTTCTTATGCTAACTCAGCCTTTACAGCAGCTAATACGGCAGATTCAAAGGCAGTAACAGCAGGTTCTTATGCTAACTCAGCATACACTCAGGCAAATACTGCCACCACTAATGCAGCAACTGCTGATTCTAAAGCAGTAACATCAGGTAGTTATGCTAATTCAGCATTCACAGCAGCTAATACGGCAGATTCAAAGGCAGTAACAGCAGGTTCTTATGCTAACTCAGCCTTTACAGCAGCTAATACGGCTGATTCTAAAGCTGTTTCTGCTGGTACATATGCTAACTCTGCATATGCTCGTGCTAATAATAGTATCAATGCAAATACTGGTGGTACAATTACCGCAGATTTGATTATTACTGGTAACTTAACAGTTCAAGGTAATACGACTTATGTTAATACACAAACAATCGCCACACAAGACTCGTTAATTCGTCTTGCTAATAATAATACTATTGGTGATACAGTTGATATTGGTATTTACGGTGCATATAATCCTGGTGGTGGTGTAAAGTATACCGGTCTTGTTAGACAAGCTGGTGCAAATTATTTCTTATTTCAAAATTTAACTACTGACCCAACCGCAAACGTATTATCTCCGGGGTCATTGACTGCTGCTAACACAGGCACATTGACTGCCAATTTAACATCGTATGCTGTTTCAATTAATGGTATTGATGTTGAAACAAATCAAACTAGAATTTTTACACAAGCAAATTCAGCATTTGCAACTGCTAATTCTGCTGGTGTTTATGCCAACTCTGCCTTTACTGCAGCTAATATATCAGACTCTAAGGCAGTTACGGCTGGCAATTATGCCAACTCGGCATTCACGGCAGCCAATACTGCTGATAGTAAAGCAGTTTCTGCTGGTTCATATGCCAACTCAGGATATATTCAAGCAAATACGGCTACTACCAATGCAGCAACGGCTGATAGCAAAGCAGTAACAGCTGGTTCATATGCCAATTCAGCATTTGGTGTTGCTAATACTGCTGTAAGCAATGCAGCTGGTGCTTCTCTGTATGCTAATGGCGCTTTCAGTCAAGCAAATGCCGCTTACGCAGCAGCTAATGCAGCAGGATCTAGTGCAACAGTTGTTGCTGCCTTCATACAAGCAAACTCGGCATTTGGTACGGCAAACTCAGCAGCACTCTATGCTAATGCTGCGTTCTTAGCAGCCAACAATTCTTCAGATTCTTGGGTTAGAGGTCAAGCAAATGCGGCCTTCATACAAGCCAATGCAGCATTCGCAGTAGCCAATTCTGGTTCAGGATCAGCATCATCTGGTGTGTATGCTAACGGTGCTTTTGCTCAAGCCAATGCAGCATTCAATAAGGCAAATACACTTACAACTACCGGTTATGTTGATGCGTTTACCGCTGATGGTGCCAACAGTAGTTTCGTATTGTCAACGATACCGGCTAATAAGAATGTAACCTTTGTTGCTGTACAAGGTGTCTTACAACCTAAATCAACATACAGTTTAACTGGTTCTACATTAACATTTGATTCGATTCCACCCAATACTGCTATTATTGAAGTTACAACTCTAGTAACAACTGGTGGTAGTAATGCTGGTGGTGCAGGAAATATAACATACAGAAGTTATACAGGTAATAATACAACATCAAGTTTTACCGTAACTTCTGGTATGACCGCCAACACAATATTCGTGGCAGAAAACGGTATTCTACAAAGACCAGGTACAGATTATACAGTATCAGGTACAACTCTAACATTCAATACAACTCCAGCTACTGATGTTGATATTCAAGTCCGTGAATTGTCATTAGGTGGTGATCCAAGTTTTGCTTTTGATGCAGCTAACTCAGCAGGATTATATGCTAACGCTGCCTTCTTAGCAGCCAATAATGCTTCCGATTCATGGGTCAGAAATCAGGCGAATGCTGCATTTGGTACGGCTAACTCAGCAGCATCGTATGCTAACTCAGCATTTGCAGCAGCTAATACATCTTCAATTACATGGTCTATTGTAAATACAAACAGTACAATGGCAGCGAGACAAGGTTATTTTGTTGATACAACAACTGCTCCTATAACAATGACACTACCAACAAGTGCAACACTAGGTGATACTATTCGTATCAATGATTTGGCGGGAACATTTAGTGCAAATAATTTAACAGTAGCAAGAAATGGTCATAAGATTCAAGGTATTGCTAACGATTTATTAGTGAACGTAAACCAAAGTAGTTTTGGTTTGGTATACAGTAACAGTACATACGGCTGGAAGGTAATAGAACTATAATGGCAACGACAAATTTAACGAATTTAAAAGCAAATGCTTTTACTGATGTTGTAAGTACAATTGTAAATACAACTAGTATTATATCTACAACTCCAAAAGTTACAAGTATAACTTATCCAGGAAATGATACTGCGGCTAATACAGGTGGTGGACAAACAATTACATTAACTGGAACAGGATTTAGTTCAGGTGCTTCGATTCTTATCAATGCTACATATGCTGGTGTTGTAACAGTAGTCAGTAATACAACTATAACATTCACTTCACCAGCACAAAATGCTGGTACTTACACACTATATGTTATTAATTCTGATGGTGGTACAGCCATTTCTATTCCTGGTATTAGTTATAGTGGAACACCAACATGGACAACTGCGGCTGGTACTTTAGGAACAAGTTACGAAACTGCTGCAATCAGTAACAGTTTGACTGCAACTGGTGATCCAACAATCAGTTATAGTTTATATTCAGGTACATTACCACCAGGAAGTTCATTGAATTCTTCAACTGGTTTATTATCTGGAACATCACAAGCAACAGCTAGTTCCACAACTTATAACTTCACAATTCGTGCTACTGATGGACAGAATCAGGACACAGATAGAGCATTTAGTATTACCATAAGTCCAGATGTTGTAAGTTGGAGTTCTCCTGCGGATAATTCCAGCACTTCTGTGTATGAATATGCTACAATAACACCAGTCACACTAGCCGCTTCTAGTGCAGCAGGTAAATCTATTACATATACAGCGAATACTTTACCAACAGGTTTGACGATAAGTGGTAATACAATTTCTGGAACACCGACTGTAGTTGCTAATACGTTTACACAAGTTACTGCTAATTCAGCAAACACTTTCAGAACAGCCACTAAAAATATTAGTTTCATTGTTAATCCGGATGTAGTCACTTGGAGTTCACCTGCTGACGGTACAAGTACCTCTTTGTTTGCAGATACAGCAATGTCAAATGTTACATTGAGTGCAGCTTCTGCGGCAGGTAAATCAATCACATATAGTGCGAATACTTTACCAACCGGAGTTACTATTACTGGTGCGGTAGTTAATGGAACACCAACTGTTCCTGGAACAACTAATAGTTTGATTACAGCAACAGCTGCAACGACAAATAGAACTGCTACAAGAAACTTTACATGGGTAGTTAGTGTTGCTAACGATACTTACTTTAAATATACCACCTTGTTATTGAACGGTGAAACAACTTCTAATTCATTCATTGCTGATGCAAGTACAAATAGTTTTGGATCAAATATTAATGGTGATACAAAACCTGTGTTGTTTAATCCATATCAAGGCGATGGGTATTATAGTAATTACTTTGATGGTACCGGGGATTATCTATCGCTATCGTCTGCTATAGTGCCGGCTACTGGTAATTTCACTATTGAATTTTGGATTTATAGCTTGACCAATGCAGGCTCAGCCCAACGTGCAGTTTATGCTCAGTATTCAGGTGGCACGAGCGGACGATTTATGTTTGGTCTAGACCAAAGTTCCTCTTCTAGAATTTGGCTACATTATAATGGTACCGACTACGTTGGAACGACCAATGGCATACTTCCTAATACTTGGACGCATCTTGCTTTAGTAAGAAACGGAGATGTATTCAATATGTATGTGAATGGTGCACTGAACGCTACTAACACTTTTGCAGGCGCATCATTACAACAAATTGCTGGCAACATTGGTGGTATGGGTGGCAGTTTTAATGTTAATGCACAAGTTAGCAACTTACGAATTGTAGTCGGCACCGCAGTCTACACCGCTGCATTCACTCCAAGCACAACACCATTAACAGCGATAGCAAACACAAGTTTATTAACATGCCAAAGTAATAGATTTATTGATAACTCAACTAACAATTTTGCAATCACTAAAGTAGGTGATACAACAATATCACCCAACATACCATTCACTGCAAACGCTAGTTACAGCACTTATGGTAGCACATACTTTGATGGTACTGGGGATTATTTAAGTATAGCAAGCAATAGTGCATTTGCTTTTGGAACAGGTGATTTTACTGTTGAAGGATGGTATTATTCAACTGCCGGAAATGGAAGATTTACTTTATATGATTCTGGTTCAGGTGGCGGAAACGGACAATTTTCTATATTCCAAGATAGTGCTTCTGGTTTTTATGTACGCATGGGAGGTGATATAACGTATGCATCTCCTCCAGGAAATAATCAATGGGTTCATTTTGCTGTAACAAGATCCGGTACAACTGTAAGATTATTTTTTAATGGAATATTGGCTGTTAGCGGAACTCAATCTACTAATATAACAAACAATACACCGTACATTGGTTTATTAAATGGATATGGTTATCCAATGAATGGTTATATTTCTGATTTGAGAGTAGTTAAAGGTACCGCAGTATACACAACAACCTTTACACCACCTACATCACCACTAACAGCAATAGCAAACACAAGTTTACTAACACTACAATACAACGGTGGCGCAACTAATCAAGGTATTATAGACAACAGTAATTTCAACAATATTATCACACGTAATGGTAACACAAGTCAAGGCACATTTAGTCCTTATAGTGTGACAGGTTGGAGTAATTACTTTGATGGTACAGGCGACTATATTAATGCAGGTTCGGGTGCATCGGTAAATATGACTGGTGATTTCACAGTTGAAATGTGGATATATGGTACTAATACAAGTTGGACTGGCGGAGATGTAATTGGCGCCACTTGTTTGGTGGACACAAGAGACCAATCAAACGCTACAGAAAATAATCGACTTGCACTTTCCATGAACAGTACTGGATCATATCCTAGTTTCTATAATGCGGGAACAAATGTATCAACCGCTTCAACTATTCCAGCTAATGTTGGTGTGTGGAATCATATTGCTTATTCACGCAGTGGTTCTACTATAAAGATTTTTGTAAATGGTGTTCAAGGCGCTAGTTTTACGGATAGTACAGCATTCACGGCTGTAAGATGGGTTATTGGTATGTATGCATCTCAATCAGGTGGTACTAATAATAGAGGTGGATTTATAGGTTATATTTCCAACCATCGTATAATTAATGGTACTGCACTTTATACAACAGCATTTACCCCACCCACATCACCGTTAACTGCAATATCTGGTACAAGTTTATTAACTTGCCAATCAAATAGATTTATTGATAAATCAACTAATAATCTTACACTTACTAAAGCAGGTGATGTTTCAGTTCAAGCCTTTGGTCCATTCGGTGGTATAAGTGAAGCAGTGCCAATAAGTTATAGTAACTACTTTGATGGTACTGGGGATTATTTAACTGTACCGGACAATGTTGTCTTACAATTAGGATCTGGTGATTTCACTGTCGAATTTTGGATTAATTATAATTCTATTACGGGATATCAGTCACCTTTCACTAAAGGTTACACCGCCGCAGGTGATATCTTGCTTCAAACAGGTAACGGTAACGGAGCACTCATAGTTTATCTGAGTGGATCAGTAGTCATCACAGAATCTACCGGAGCAAGTATCGGGACGTGGTATCACTATGCATTGGTACGAAGCGGAACAACAGTAACATTATATCGTGATGGAGTGTCACGTGGGACTGCAACCAGTTCAGTCAACTTTAACACTACAAATCAATTAGGCATAGGTGCAACAGGCAAAGCACCAGGTGGCGGAGCAATTGGTGATTTCACAATCAACGGATACATGAGTAATTTTCGTGTAGTCAAAGGTACCGCAGTATACACAACGGCATTCACACCAAGTACAACTCCATTAACAGCGATAGCAAATACAAGTTTATTAACCTGTCAATCAACTAGAATGATTGATAATAGTACTAATGCATTTACAATAACTGCTGCCGGCAATGTTGTGCCAAGAATATTCAACCCATTCGGATACACCGCACAGAGTGCAACAAGTTATACCCCAAGTTTGCATGGTGGTAGTGCATACTTTGATGGTACTGGGGATTATTTAAATATACCATACTCACCATCATTTAATTTTGGGACAGGAAACTTTACTGTTGAAGGATGGATTTATTTAAACTCACTGGCTTCTAGTTATTATGTAATGGCCGGTACATACACTACAGGAACTACAGACGAATGGCTAATTCAAATTTCTAACGGAAACACGATTAGATTTTTGACTTCTGTGGGAACTTCTTTTTATTCCGCAACAATAACAACTAGCACTTGGTATCACATTGCCGCTGTTCGAAATGGGTCAACAATAACTTTATATGTAAATGGTACGAGCGTTGGTAGTTATACCAACTCCAATTCAATTGGTTCTGTATCTAAAGTTTTATACATTGGTGTTCAAAACATCAGCACTTGGCCAATGAATGGTTACATAGACGACCTAAGAATAACTAATGGTACGGCAATATACACCAGTAACTTTGTACCACCTACAACACCATTGACAAACTACTCTACAGCTTATCCTGCAAGTCTATTGTTGAATTTCAATAACGGTGGTATAATAGACCAACATTCTACAAATGTATTAGAGACGGTGAGTAATGCACAGTTAAGCACTGCGGTTAAGAAGTATGGTAACGCTAGTATGTATTTTGATGGTACCGGGGATTACCTTTATGGGTCTCCAAACCAGACTTTTAATTTATCAGTAGGTGATTTTACAGTAGAACTTTGGGTATATTTTACCGGCTCTAATAACAGTAGAGGAATATGGGCAGTTGGTAATGCAAGTAGAAGTGGTGTATGTCTTAATATAAGCGCTACCGGTCGCATTCAAAGTGTGTATGGTGACGGTGTGAACTGTACTTACACAGACGGCACGACTGTTGTACAATTGAATACATGGAATCATATTGCTCTTTCTAGAGCTGGGTCTACTAATAGGATGTATCTTAATGGTGTTTTGGAAAATACATTTACATCATCTAATTTTGGAGCCGGATCATATTCGGGTTATGTTGGAGATGGTTGGGGAATAAGTTCTGGTAATTTAGTCTTTATGTCTGCTGCGGCCTCAGGACCAATTTTAGGATATATAGATGACTTCAGAATCACTAAAGGATACGCCCGTTACACAAGTAACTTCACCGCCCCAACAAGTGCGTTGATAACCAAGTAATACATCTATCATAAATATCCAGTATCAAACTAAAAAGAAAAATGTGATATGACTTTAAAAATTTCATCGACTAATATACAAGGTTCAACATTAGATGTACTGACGGCACCTGCAGCTATTGCTAATGCTGCCTTTGCAGCTGCTAATGTGGCATCCGCAGCAGCTAATACGGCTGCAGCTGCAGCAAATGTGGCAACCGCAACGGCAACATCAGCATTAACAGCAGCAAATACAGCAGTTGCTGCTGCTGCAAATAGTGCACCTAGAGTTTCCTTGATATCATATCCAGGAGATGATACTGCTGCTAATACAGGTGGTGGACAAACAATCACATTAACAGGAACAGGTTTCGCTTCTGGTGCCACAGTTCTTATCAACGGCACATATGCTGGGGTTGTATCGGTAGCAAACAGTACAAGTATGTCCTTTGCGGCTCCTACTCAAAGTGCTGGTACATATACGTTGTATGTTATTAATACTGATGGAGGTACTGCTATCTCCATTCCAGGTATCAGTTATAGTGGTACACCAAATTGGACAACTGCGGCTGGTAGTTTAGGAACAAGTTACGAAACTGCTGCCATTAGTAGTACACTAACAGCAACTGGTGATGCACCAATTACATATAGTTTATACTCAGGTACATTACCACCTGGAAGTTCATTGAATACATCTAGTGGTTTGTTATCAGGAACATCACAAGGTGTTGCAAGTTCAACCACTTATAATTTTACCATTCGTGCTACTGATGCACAAAATCAGGACACAGATAGAGCATTCAGTATAACACTCAGTCCAGATGTGGTTACATGGAGTTCTCCTTCAGACAACTCAACCACGACTGCATATGAATATGCACCTATATCAAATGTAACAATGTCTGCCACATCGGCTGCTGGCAAATCAATTACATATACAGCGAATACTTTACCGACTGGTGTAACCATAACAGGTAATACAATTTCTGGAACACCTACAGTTGTTGCAAACACAAATACAAGATTAACAGCTAATGCAGCAACTACACTCAAAACAGCCACAAAAGATATTAACTTTGTGGTTAATCCAGATGTAGTTACTTGGAGTTCACCTGCTGATGGAACTAGCACTGCGTTGTTCCAAGACCAAGCAATGTCAAATGTAACATTGTCAGCAACATCAGCGGCTGGTAAAAGTATTACATATAGTGCGAATACTTTACCAACCGGAGTTACTATTACTGGTGCGGTAGTTAATGGAACACCAACTACTGTGGGTACCACCAACAGTTTGATTACAGCAACAGCAACCACCACCAATCGTACTGCTACCAGAAACTTTACATGGGTAGTAAGTCTTGCTAATGATATATATTTTAAGAATACAACACTGTTATTAAACGGTGAAACAAGTGTAACACCATTCATTAGTGATATAAGCACAAATAGCTTTGGCTTAACTATTCAGGGTGATACAAAACCTACATTGTTTAATCCATATCAAGGTGATGGGTATTATAGTAATTTCTTTGATGGTACTGGAGATTATTTAAGTGCTGGTTCTAATTCATCATTTGCCGTTGGCACAGGAGACTTTACTTTCCAAGCATGGGTTTATCCAACAGCATATACAAGCCCTGTATCGGCAATTTTTGATACTGGTAGCGCCGTAGCATCCGGTAGATTTTCTGTTGTTCTTTATTCGAGTGGGCTAGTCTATGTTGACAGCAATGCAAATCTACTTATATCAAGTTCAACGTTACCGTTAAACAAATGGACACTTATTTCTATCATTAGAAGTAGCGGAACAATGACCATGTATTTTAATGGCACTAGTGTGGCTAGTGGAAGTATTGCAACCAACTTTACTGAGACACAAAGCTATATTGGAAGAACAGTGGACGGCTACTATTTCAACGGTTACATTTCAAATTTGCGCTTGGTTAAAGGCACTGCACTTGCAAACACCGTACCAACCTCTCCGCTAACAGCAATAGCAAACACAAGTTTATTGACCTGTCAGAGTAATAGGTTAATTGATAACTCAACTAACAATTTTGCAATCACTAAAGTAGGTGATACAACAATATCACCCAACATACCATTCACTGCAAACGCTAGTTACAGTACTTATGGTAGTACATACTTTGATGGTAGCGGGGATTATTTAACTACTCCTATTACATCAAGCGGGCCGTTAGATTTTGGTAGTGGTAATTGGACAGTAGAAGCATGGGTAATGTACACTGGTGCCAGTTTAACAGGAGGATATAGAAACTTTTTAACTTTCTGTAATGACTCTGGCTTACCCTATATACAAATTGGAACAAAAACAAGTAGTGGTTATGTTTTCGTACAAGAAGGAACACCAGCAACAGTACCTTGGAATGCTGAAGGAACTACGTTATTAACTTCAAACGTTTGGCATCATATTGCCGCAGTAAGAAACAGCAACAATATTTACTTGTACTTGGATGGAGTATTACAGGGTTCGGTTGCATATAGTGGAACACATCAAACTTTTGCAAAAGTTCAAATCGGTTCGTTAAAGTATAGCGGATCTATTATACAAGATTGGACCGGGTATATTGCGGATGTTCGTATAGTTAAAGGTACAGCAGTCTATACATCAGCATTTACTCCACCTACAACACCATTAACCTCAATAGCAAACACAAGTTTACTAACACTACAATACAACGGTGGTGCTACTAATTCAGGTATTATAGATAATAGTAATTTCAACAACATTATCACAAGATTTGGTAATACTAGTCAAGGCACATTTAGTCCATATAGTCCTACAGGTTGGAGTAATTACTTTGATGGTACTGGGGATTATCTAACCATTGCCGGAACAAGCACAGCCTGTGCGTTACCTGGTGATTTCACAATTGAATGTTGGTATTATCAAAATACTTCCTCAGCTTTATTTTACGGAACTATTTTTAGTACTACGGCTACATATGCAACAACAAATAGTTTACGCATTTCAACCGGACAAAATAATAATACTATTCAAGTTGCTTCTGGCGGCAGCGCAGTTCTTAACGCCAGTGTAACTTTTACTCCCTACACTTGGGTTCACCTTGCACTAGTAAGAAGTGGAACTACATTAACACTATACCAAAATGGAGTTTCTGTTGGTTCAGCTACAAATTCACAATCATTTGTATCCGACACTTTTATTATTGGAGACACACAGGGGTCCGGAGCACCATATTGTTTTAACGGATATATGTCTAATTTCCGTGTAGTCAAAGGTACCGCAGTCTACACAACCGCATTCACCCCACCTACATCACCACTAACAGCAATAACAAACACGCAACTATTAACTTCTCAAAGTAATAGATTAATTGATAATAGTCCGAACAATTTTACATTGGTAAAAGGCGGCGATGTTTCAGTTCAAGCCTTTAGTCCATTCGGTAGCGTAAGTGAAGCAACACCGTTGAGTTATAGTAATTACTTTGCTGGTGGCGCATCAGATTATCTAACAGTAACTACTGGATCTAGTCAACTTAATTTACCTAGCGACTTTACAGTTGAATTGTGGTTTTATGAAACTAATACTACTCCAACAATACCTCGTTTTGCAGGATCAACGTCCGGTGGGTTTGCTTGTGGTATAAATGCGTATGATGGTAATGCAACTAGAAAACTAGACTGGCGAGCAACCGGTTCTGCACCAGTATATGGTGTAACTGCAATAACAACAAATGTTTGGCACCATGCCGCATATGTTAAATCTGGCTCTACATTTAGAATATTTTTAGATGGAGTATTAGAATATTATAATGGAAGTTATAGTACCACATTTACTAGTAGTGCAACATATATCGGCAGTGCAAATAGCGCAGATGCAGCTTATTCGTTTAGAGGTTACATTTCTAATTTCCGTGTTGTTAAAGGTACGGCTGTTTATACCACCGCCAGTACTACTGTAGGTGCAACAATATTTACACCAGGTACCTCACCATTGACCGCTATAGCAAATACTGCATTATTAACTTGTCAATCTACTAGAATAATTGATAATAGTACCAATGCATTGACTATGACAGGTACGGGAACCTACACAGTTAACCAGGTCAATCCATTCGGATACACTGCACAGAGTGCAACAAGTTATACCCCAAGTTTACATGGTGGTAGTGCATACTTTGATGGTACTGGGGATTATATGCAAGCCCCGCTGACACCGTACAATTTTGCTCCTGCTGGTGATTTTACCATTGAGGCATGGGTATACTTGACCGGTGCGCTGGCCAGCGGCAATTATACAATTGCATCAAACTGGCCATCAGGATCAGTACCCGCCCAGACATTTCAATTTCAAGTAAACACATCAGGACGCCTGCTATTTTATGCCGGCATTGGAGACACACAAGTGCAAGTAGTAGGAACTTCAACACTTGTGTCAGTAAATGCATGGAATCATGTGGCAGTTTCTCGGTCAGGCGCAACCATTAGATTATTTGTAAATGGAACACAAGATTCAACCACTGTCAGCAATGCAGGTGCGCTAAACGTACAATCAACATCATATAAACTTGCAATCGGTTGTCGCAATGATTCAGGTGGTTATGCATTTGGATGGAAAGGGTACATAACCGATTTCCGTTTTGTCGGCGGAACCGCAGTCTACACTTCAAACTTTTTACCACCAACACAAACATTAACAAACTACTCTACAAGTTATCCATCACAATTATTATTAAACTTTACTAACGGTGGTATAATAGATCAACATTCTACAAATGTACTAGAGACTGTGGGTAATGCACAATTAAGTACTGCGGTTAAGAAATATGGTAATGCTAGTATGTACTTTGATGGTTCTAGTAGAATAACAATACCGGCGTCTCCGCAGTGGATATTTGAAACAGGGGACTTTACCGTTGAGTTTTGGATGAATACTGCGGACACTGGCGCAGGTTTAATAACTCCTGCAACTACTGGCGCCGGATATTGGGCTTTGTTGATTTATGCAAGCACATTATATTGGCAAAATGCGTATAATTCTTCTAACTTAAAGACTGCATCATTATCTGGTTATTTGAACAATACCTGGGCTCATATTGCTATTGTTAGATATTCTGGTAATTTGTATTTTTATTTTAACGGCACTGCACAAGGTAGTGCTACGGCAGATTCAACCAATTATAGCGGCGCTGTAAATACATTAACTATTGGATACGATCCACAGGGTAATGGATACTATGCTGGTTATATAGACGACCTAAGAATCACTAAAGGATACGCCCGTTACACAAGTAACTTCACCGCCCCAACAAGTGCGTTGATAACCAAGTAATACATCTATCATAAATATGGAATAATAACCAAAAAGAAACATGTCATTATTAAAGATAAAACCATTTGTTATAGATGATACAACAGCAAGTGATGCTTTTGTAAAAGCTAATGGTGCGTTTGGCACGGCCAACTCAGCTGCCTTATATGCTAACGCTGCCTTCACAGCAGCCAATAATGCTTCTGATTCATGGGTTCGTAATCAAGCGAATGGTGCCTTCATACAAGCTAACGCTGCCTTTACAGCAGCCAATAATGCTTCTGATTCATGGGTTCGTAATCAAGCCAACTTGGCATTTGGTACTGCAAACTCCGGTTCATCTTACGCCAATTCAGCATTCACAGCAGCCAATACTGCTGATGGTAAAGCAGTCACGGCTGGTTCATATGCTAACTCAGCATTTGGTACGGCTAACTCAGCAGCTCTATATGCTAACGCTGCCTTCTTGGCAGCAAACAATGCTCTAGATTCGTGGGTCAGAGGTCAAGCTAATGCTGCTTTTGGTACAGCCAATTCTGGTGCTTCATATGCCAATTCAGCATTCACAGCAGCTAACACAGCAGATGGTAAGGCAGTCACGGCTGGTTCATATGCCAATTCAGCATTCACAGCAGCTAACACAGCAGATGGCAAGGCAGTAACATCCGGTAGTTATGCCAATTCAGCATTTGGTACGGCCAATTCTGCTGCGTCATATGCTAACGCTGCGTTTACAGCAGCTAACTCAAAATTCAATTCATCTGGTGGTACAATCTCAGGTGATACAGTTGTTACAGGTAACTTAACAGTAACAGGTACAAGATTCTACGCCAATACAATCAATTCAACTGTTCAAGATAACATCATTACATTAAATTCTAATGTAACAGGTGTACCAACACAAGATGCTGGTATAGAAATCAACCGTGGCAGTTCAACAAACACATCCATTGTATGGAAAGAGTCGGTAAAATCGTGGCAGTTCACTAATGATGGCACAAACTATAGTAACATAGCAGCTTCATCAGCGGAGTCATATGCTAACTCAGCATTTACAGCAGCCAATACGGCTGATGGTAAAGCAACAAGTTCTGGTAGTTATGCCAACTCAGCATTTGGTACGGCCAACTCAGCAGCTCTGTATGCTAATGCGGCCTTTACTGCCGCTAATACGGCTGATGGTAAGGCAGTAACGGCAGGTACATATGCCAATGGTGCCTTCATACAAGCTAATGCGGCCTTTACAGCAGCCAATAATGCTTCGGATTCTTGGGTAAGAAACCAAGCCAATGCATCGTTTGGTACTGCCAATTCGGCTGCTCTATATGCTAATGCAGCCTTTATTCAGGCTAACGCAGCATATAATACAGCCAATTCCGGTTCTTTATATGCTAATGGTGCCTTCTTACAAGCTAATGCAGCATTCACTGCAGCCAATAATGCTTCAGATTCTTGGGTTAGAAATCAGGCCAATGCAGCATTCTTACAAGCTAACGCAGCATACACTATAGCCACTCTAGGATCCGCAGCAATTGTAACAAGAACATATACGGGGAATGGCGCAACAACAAATTATACTATTACTACCGGATCAACCGTAGATAATGTTTTGGTAACAGAAAATGGTGTGTTACAAACACCAACAATAGATTATACAATATCTGGTACAACACTCGCATTTGTTGTTGCACCAATAAATAATGTGAAGATTCAAATCAGAGAACTTCTAATACCTAGTGGTAGCCAATCTAGTAATACAGCCAATATTGCTTTTGATACGGCCAATGCAGCATTTATAAGAGCAAATAATTCTTTAAATGTACAATCTGGTGGTACAATTACAGGCAATCTTACGATTGCTGGTAACTTCCTTCCTTCGGCAAACATAACATACAATTTAGGTTCAAGCACAGCCAGATGGAAAGACTTATATCTTTCAGGTAATACAATTGACCTTGGTGGTGCACAGATTAAAAATGATGCTAACACAGGTAGTTTTGTGTTCGTTCCAATTGCATCAGCGAATACACCAAATCCAACAGCATTATTCATTAGTTCTACTGGTTCTATAACAACAGTACAAACTACTGGTGGTGTAATTAGTGATGCCAATTTGACTCTAGCGGCAGCAAATACAGCTAATACAGTACCAACCGATGTATCTATAAATTTGGCATTTATTCAAGCTAATGCAGCATTCTTACAAGCTAATGCAGCATACACGGCAGCAAATAGTGCTAGTAGTGCCGGCAATCAACTTTATTATAATTCATTTACTGGTGATGGTACAACAACAGGATTTACATTAACAGCTGCTCCATTGGATAGTACTTACACAATTGTTAATATTGATGGTGTATTTCAATTAAAATCTGCTTATACGCTTTCTGGAAATACTATTACATTTACTGCTGCACCAACCAACAGTTCAAAAATAGATGTAACATCTTTTGCAAACATAACACTAAATACAACGATTGATACGGTCGCTAGACAAACAGGTGCTTCGGCATTCCTAGCAGCCAATACACCACAAGAGATTGCTAATTCGGCAGCATTGTATGCTAACGCAGCATTCATTCAAGCCAATGCAGCATTCACGGCAGCCAACAATGCTTCTGATTCTTGGGTTCGCAATCAAGCTAATGCTTCCTTTATACAAGCAAACGCTGTATTCACACAATCAAATACTTATGTTTGGCCAGCTGCTAACTCAGCAGGTGTATATGCTAATGCGGCCTTCGCAAAAGCAAATACTGCGTTAACATTGGGTAAATCTATAGCAATGGCAATAATATTCGGAGGATAAAATGGCAGCACCAAATATGGTAAACATAACATCAGTAACAGGAAAAACGGCAGTGGCCGGTTTGACTACAATAACGAGTAATGTTATTACAAATAGTTCAGGTAGCAGTACAGTCAACAAACTTAATAATGTAATTTTAAGTAATTATACCACATCAACTGTTACAGCGAATGTAATAATTAATCGTACTTCTGTTCTTTATTATCTAGCTGGTACCGTAAGTATACCTTCAAATTCAACATTGGTATTATTAGGCAAAGATACAAGTGTATACTTAGAAGAAGGTGATGTAATACAAGCAAATGCATCAGCAAATTCTTCTGTTAATTTTACTGCAAGTTATGAGTTGATAAGTTAAAATGAGAACAAGAAGCAATTACGGTGTCATTGGTCAAACTCAATCTTTGACCATAAATTCTACGGGCGGTGTTTATTCGGCCGATGACCAAAGAGTTGCTAAATCTGGTATTAATTGGCCAGGAGTTATCGGGTGGATAAATTATTATACACCAGGTACATATACATTTACGGTACCTTCAGCAGTGACTACAATTTCTGGAATGGCAGTTGGTGGTGGAGGTGCTGGTGATGACGGTGTGAACGGTGACGGCGGCGGTGGCGGCGGGTCAGGCGGATCATCCGGTTATTTTAGTAATCTTACAGTAACTCCCGGATCAACTATTACTATAGTTGTTGGAAACGGTGGACCAGCAACTACTTTAAAGAGTACTAATGCACCTGCTGGTAATTCAAGTTCAATCACATATGGTACATTTTATTTAACTGCTTATGGTGGTCCAGGTGGAATATGTTATTCTGGTGGAGCTGCTGCGGCACCACCTGCGCCGCTGTTTGGGAATATTCCAGTAGGAGTAACTACTGGCGGTTATGCGGGTGGTAGTGGAGGCGCTGCATATAACGGCGGCGGTGCCGGCGGTGGCGCAGGTGGATTAGCTGGTGTTGGTGGAAATGGCGGTGGTCAAGTAGGTGGTGCAGGCGGTGCTGGAACAGGTGGAGGAGGTGGCGGCGGATCAACTGCCACCGGAGGAAGTGGTGGTGCTGGTAGCACTAATAATGGTTTTACTTCTGGCGCAGGCGGCGCTGGAACATCCGATGTAACTGGTGGCGGAGGAGGAGGATGCGTTACATATAGTAATACCTATACAACTACTTCTGGTGCAGCTGGAAATGGTTTGACAGTTTTAGGTTCAAAAGGCGGCGATGGTGGATTTCCTGGCGGTGGCGGCGGTGGGTCTTTTGATAATAATACTGGTTTAGCCAGTGCCGGCGGGAATGGTTTTGTGCGTTTGATATGGGGATCAAATGGTAATGGAGCTAGAATATTCCCAACAAATGCTGGAGATGTTTAAATACAAACAATGATAACAAAAGTAACAAATGGCATTAACTAAAATTCTTCCATCAGGTTTAGATTCTACACAGAACTATACCGTAAATACAATTACAGCCAACACGGTGGTGTCTAATGGTATAAACTTATTTACATTTGCTAATGCAGCATTCACCGCAGCCAATAGCGCTTCAGATTCTTGGGTAAGAAATCAAGCTAATGCTTCCTTTATACAAGCAAATGCTGCCTTTACAGCAGCCAATAACGCTTCAGATTCTTGGGTAAGAAATCAAGCTAATGCTTCCTTTATACAAGCAAATGCTGCCTTTACAGCAGCCAATAACGCTTCTGATTCTTGGGTAAGAAATCAAGCTAATGCTTCCTTTATACAAGCGAATGCAGCATTCACGGCAGCCAATAACGCTTCAGATTCTTGGGTAAGAAATCAAGCTAATGCTGCGTTTGTTCAAGCAAATGCTGCCTTTACAGCAGCCAATAATGCTGGCGGTGGTTTAAGTACACCCACAGTTACTGGTGTAACACAAGCTAATGAAGTAACAACACAAACATTTATAATCACTAATTATAATGCAGCTTACGCATACATAATTAGTACAACTGGTGGTTCAATATCTCGAACAGCAAATACCATATATTGGACGATGCCGTCTGTTACAACAAATACAGTACATTATATGACAACACAAAGTGTTTACACGGGCGTAACTTCTTTAGTTGGTACAAATACCGTTTTGGTTGTTAATCTAAATATAACTGACACAGCTATTGTTGTGACAGATTTCACCACCTCTTATGCAAATACGGTTTATGGATGGGTAGTACCATGAAAGCAAAAGCTAATGCAATTTTTATCAGTAGCATTTATAATCAAGAGGTGGGTGATACCAATTGGAATGAATACCAAACAATTATTACTGCAAATAGTGTAAATGAATTAACCATAAGAACGAGTGATACAACAGCAAATAATTTATCTGTGACAAGTAATTATTCCAGTTTAGTTCCAGGTTCAAAGATTTATGTTAGTAACAATGGTACCACTTTGATTGGTGGAACTATTGGTACTATAACTACTGGAACAGTTAAATCAAACACATCAACTAAGGCAGTAGATACGACAAGAAGTGCAGTTTCAGGTAATACAATTTATAATACTGCTGCGTCAACTTATGCATCTGCAAATTTTATAAAACCTGATGGAAAATTATTCTGGATTTGTGGTGGTGATGGTGTTATAAGAGAATATAAATTAAATGTTCCTTGGAATCTTGCTTCAGGTGCATCAACTGGTAAAACAATCGGTGCATACAACGGAAATATAGGAACATCAGCTTTCTGTTTTAGTTATGATGGAAAATATTTTTTTAGAAGTACTTCGCAAGACAATAATGTAGCATCACCAGCGGCTGAATGTATAGCTAGATTTACTTTAATTACACCATGGGATATTTCAACATTAGGTACCAACGTTCAATCTAGAGTAATGATGTCTGGTAGTGGCGGCAATGGTTACCAATACAGTAGAAGTATGAGAATTTCTAGAGATGGAAAAACAATATTGACATGGTCTTATGATGGAACCACTGCCGGTTCTAAGAACGTACTAGCTGTACCATTTGATATAACGAGTTATGTATCAGCTTCAAGTTATACATACTCTCCTACCGGTGTTTCTGGTCCTGCGAGTTACGAGGTTTCAGAAGATGGAAAAATTTGGTATAGTTGGACAGGTGTTAATGGTGCCTATGCAGCCATTCTGTATCAAGGATCTTTTTCGTCTCCTTGGGAACTCAACACAATGGCGGTTGCTAAAACAATTTCTTTAAGTTTCCCATCCGGAGCCTATGGCGATCTGAAAAGTACTTACGGGCCAGTAGGTATTATGAGTGCAGACGGAAAAACAACTGGTGTGATTCTACCAACAGCGACACCCAGTTCAGTTGGAATCGTAACATTTAACCTAGACACTCAAGGCGGTGACGCTGCACAAAGTTACAATATTGATGTTACTAGTTTTGGTATGACTGCTGCAGCAAATAGAGCATGGTTATCAGAACCAAGTGTTTATGTTGCAGCAACAAGAAGTGCAAATACCGCAAGAACTTGGTCATATCAAATAGAATTAGATACAGATACAGCAGCAAACACCACAACAGCAGTTGTAGGTATAGATGGAACAGGTGTGTTGGCTGCCAATGACACTGTTTTATTAAATGGATCAACTTCAGTAACATTGACTTCTGTTGTTGAAACAGCAAATGGTTTACCTTGGAAAGATCCAGCTGGATCGACCGATTACATTAAATATTTCGGAAAAAATTATCAAACATTAAATTCCACCTCTATTACAGATTACACTCTTGTGGCAAACATGCACATGAGATTTTCCAATAATGGTAGTTATTTTTACATTATTGGAGATTCTACTGCTGTTTATGGAACAGGTGTTTATCAGTATGTGATGACAAGTCCGTGGGATGTTAGTACAGCAAAATTTTTAAATTTTTGTCCAATAGGAAAATGGAATGCTGGATCTTCTAATGGGTATTATAATGGTAGTTACCCTTTGATTACTGGATTTGATATTGATCCTAATGGCAATAGATTTTTTATTTTCTGGGGCACAGCGTATGCAAACACTCGGGCATATCAATATAATTTATCGAAACCACATGATTTAAATTCTATATCATCAGTTAATGGTCCTTATACATATGTACCTGCAGATGTTGGTGTGTCAACCAGGAGAATTGCGGGAACCAGGTTTAATAAAACAGGTACACAAATTCTCGCAATAAACACTGCATCCTCAGGTGGACCGAGTTACAGTCAGGTTTTAACATTAGGTACTCCATGGGATATTTCATCAGTAACAAATTGGACTCCAGTAACCACATTGACAGGCACGGCAACTGGAATGCCATGGATTGATAGTTGTTTCACACCGAACGGAGATAATTTGTTATGTTTGGGACAAAGTTATACAGATTCATATTTAACTATGCAACCAACCACAACAGCAAACAATTCTTGGACTGGTTGGATTTGGAATACAAAATCTACATCTGCAGCCAACGTTGCGGCTTATCCAGCCGGTTCTATTAGTGCAACAGGTCAATCCAGAAGTATAGATATATCTCCAGATGGAACAAATTTGTATATTTTATTAGCCAGTGGTGCAATATACCAATTTGGTACAAGATTAAAACCATTAACTAAATATGTTATAACATATCCAACTCAAGCATCAGCACCGACAAGTGTTTATTTGCCTGATCCTAGTGTGTTACAAACATTTACTCCATCATTAGATAGTGCAAATAGCACATTAAATTTCAGTAGTTCATTTGTTTCTGCCAACTCTCGAGCAATACAATTTAAAATTAATAATGCTCCAGTAGATACTGAAGTTACTCAAGTAAGAATTAACCTAAACAAGTCACAATAATGTTAACAAGTAAAACTGTTGAAATACAACCTCAGATGTTTAAGAAGGTTTATACTTTCTATGATGATATCATTCAAGGTTATAAAGCTCAAAAAACCGAAACGATAAACAATTCTACCATAGAATTTAATGGTTGGGTATTTGATTCTGATGAAAAAAGTATAGGTAGAATGTCTAGATATCTACAGATATCCACTATCACAATGTTGAAAGACCAATCAAATGGTATGACAACAAGTGATGCTTGGCAAAAAAATTACGTTGATAACAAAATTCAATGGAAATTAAATGACAATAACATACAAGAAATTAGTGTTGAACAATTATTTGAAGTTTATACTATGTGTGTTCATAACATGTCCAACAACTGGTTAAAATAATAGGTAACAAAACATGGCTTTTCCATCAAGTCCAGTAGACGGACAAACGTATTCACAATTTGAAAGAAACTATACCTATCCAATAATATTGTACCACACAACACTAAATACCTGGTAATAAGGAGATTTAGTAATGGCAGTAACAACAACTAGAGCCAGTTTCAAAGATTATTGTCTCAGACGTTTAGGTTTTCCCGTAATAGAAATTAACGTTGATGATGACCAAATAGAGGATCGTATTGACGATGCTTTATTGTATTATCAAGATTACCATTTTGATGGCCTACAAAAAATCTATTACATCAAGGCAATAGACCAAACAGACATTAACAACAAGTATCTTAGCCTATCTCAGGCCAGAGATTCAGCTAACAATATATTAGATATTGCTGGTATAACTCGTATCTTTCCAGTTAGTGATTCACAATCATCAGTCAATATGTTTGACCTAAGATACCAATTACGTTTGAATGAGTTGTATGACTTCACATCAGCATCCTACATCAACTACACCTTAACACAACAACACCTACGTTCACTTGAATTGATGTTCACAGGTGAAGTTCCAATTCGTTTCCAACGACATATGCAAAGGCTCTACATTGATTGGGCATGGGGTGCATCACAAGCACCAGTTGGTACTAAAGTAATTGCCGAATGTTATGCCGTTATTAATCCAGAAGTTTATGGTCGTGTATATAATGACCGATGGTTAAAAGAATATGCAACGACATTAATCAAAATTCAATGGGGCGCCAATCTTAAAAAGTTTGCTGGTATTCAATTGCCAGGTGGTGTATCACTAAATGGTAATGTAATCTTTGATGAAGCCATGAAAGAGAAAGACCGTTTAGAACAAGACATGATTACAAACTATGGTGGCCCACTAGAAATGTTTATGAACTAACATGGCAACATCAGTCTATTTTAATAACTACAACTCACATGCTGAGCAAAGAGTTGTAGAAGACCTCATCGTTGAATCTATAAAGATTATGGGTTTCGATGCATACTATTGTCCTATCTTTAATCCGGATGATAGAGACATTCTATACGGTGAGGATCCTGTTAAGAAGTTTAAGTCTGCATTTCCGATTGAATTCTATCTTTCTGATGCCATGGATTATTCTGGTGAAAGAGAATTCTTTTCTAAGTTTGGCCTTGAGATTAAAAACAACGCTAATGTTATTCTATCCAAGCGTTCATTCTCACAACGAGTACCACAAGATTTATTTACCAGGCCACGTGAAGGTGATTTGGTCTATGTACCATTCTTAAATGGTAGAGGTGAACTTTTTGAAATTAAGTTTGTGAATCAAAATAAAGATTTCTTTACTTTAGGCCGTAAGATTCCATTCTTCTATGAATTGGAACTTGAGAAATTCAAATACTCACAAGAAGTTATTGATACGGGTATCGCTGATATTGATGATGCAGCCACACAATCTAGTTACACATTAGATTTGAATATGTCTGGTGGTACAGGAGTTTATCAATCAAAAGAAATTGTATATCAATCACCAGACACCACAAAAGCCAATGCTACTGTTGTTGCTATTGCACAATCTTGGTCAGCAAATACATTAAGTGTTACAAATATTGCTGGTGAATTTATTACTGGTCAAAGAATAATTGGTGCCACAAGTAATGCTCGATTTACGCTATCGACATTCAATACATTAAAAGATTCTACGAGAAACGAAACATACGACAATATGTATATTGAAAATCAAGCAAACAATATTGTTGATTTTGCTGAAAATAATCCTTTTGGAAAAATATAATGGCTACACCACAATACAATCGTGTCATTCGTAAAATAGTTGTTGGATTTGGTAATCTATTTAATGAGATTACTTTAGTTAGATTTAATCCAGATTCAACTGAAGCCGAACGTTTTATTATACCAATTGCTTATTCATCCAAAGAACGTTATGTTATGAGGTTAGAGGATGATTTAAGTTTAGATAAAAAAGTTCAAGTTACTTTGCCACGTTTGTCATTTGAGATGACCGGATTATCTTATGATGCATCCAGAAAACAAAATACAAACATTAAAAACTTTGCGCAAACTTCAGCTGGCGTTGTGGCTCAATACAATCCTGTACCTTACAATTTTGATTTTTCTTTATACTTGTATGTGAGGAATATTGAAGATGCAACACAAGTAATAGAACATATATTACCGTATTTTACACCAGATTATACCATCAAACTCAATTTAATTCCTGAAATGGGAATCACCAAAGAAATTCCTGTAATATTAAATTCAACACAACAAGAAATTGTTTATGAAGGTAACAGAGACCAAGAAACAAGAATGATTATTTGGACTCTTAACTTTACAGTCAAAGGTTTTATATTTGGTAAATCTTCTACATCTGGTATAATTAAAACTTCTATCACTAATATATTGAATGATATTGGACCAGATGATATTGTTGAATTTAATATGGCTAATCCAGGTATTGGAACATATCAAATAGGTGAAATTGTATACCAAGGATATACACCTACAAATGCTATTGCAACAGGAAAAGTTCTTTCTTGGAAAAATAATATATTAAAGCTAACAAATGTTAACGGTAACTTTGTTTCTTCACAACCAATTTATGGTGTAAATAACAACGCTAGTTATACATTCAATACATACAATAGAGGTGGTGTTATATCAAATACTATGGTTACAATTACAACAACACCATCACCTAATACAGCTAATGCTAATAGTTTGTATACATATGCAACCACTATAGTTGAAAAAGTTTAAAGCAAAGAAATTATGAATACATTTGATAAGAACATGGAAAAAATCTTTGATGTAACTCCCGTAGAGGAAGAAAAGAAATCTTTAGTACCAGTTACAAAAGAACCAATTGATAGTATCGACCTTAAAACAGATTTGGTCGATGCTTACGAACAATCTAAAAGTAATCTACAAGATTTAATTGACAACGGCAAAGATGCAATGGAAGAATTGCGTCAGATTGCCAGCGCAGGACAACACCCACGAGCATTTGAAGTATACGCCACATTATTAAAAAATGTAGTAGAAGCAAATGACCGGTTATTAAAAACACAAAAAGAAATGCGTGAAATGGATGGTAAAAAAAGAGAAGCTGATACAAAAATCAATAATGCTCTCTTTGTTGGATCAACGGCTGAGTTGAATAGGTTCCTCAAAGGTAAAGAATGAATGTTGATTTAAAATTTGGTGAAGCCTACAGAGACAATCCTTTACTTAAAAAGGCAGGCGTTAAGGTAGAGTATACACAAGAACAAGTTGACGAATATATTAAGTGTTCTAAAGACCCAATCTATTTTGCCAAGAACTACATTAAGATTGTGAACGTAGATGAAGGTTTAATCAACTTTAATATGTGGCCATTTCAAGAAAAAATGCTTGAATTGTTTGTCAGAGACAGATTTGTTATCACCAAATGTCCTCGACAGGTAGGTAAAACAACTACAACTGTGGCATATATGTTGTGGGCAACCATCTTTACTGACACACAGAATTGTGCTGTACTTGCCAATAAAGGTTCATTAGCAAGAGATATTTTATCCAAGTATCAACTTGCTTATGAAAACTTACCAATGTGGTTACAACAAGGCGTTCTTACATGGAACAAAGGTAACGTAGAACTTGAAAATGGTTCTAAGATTATTGCTGCTTCTACATCATCATCTGCCATTCGAGGCGGTTCATTTAACATTGTGTTCTTAGACGAATTCGCTTTCGTTCCAAACAATATTGCTGAAGAATTCTTTAACTCTGTTTACCCTGTAATTTCATCAGGTAAAAAGACCAAGATTATTATTGTGTCTACACCGAACGGCATGAATCTATTCTACAAGTTGTGGATGGATTCATTAAACAAGAAAAATAACTATACCAATTTTGAAATTCATTGGTCAATGGTACCAGGTCGTGACGAGAAGTGGAAAGAAGAAACAATACGTAACACTTCTGAAAGGCAATTTAGTCAAGAGTTTGAAACTGAGTTCTTAGGTTCAACCAACACCTTGATTTCTGGTTACAAATTACAACAGATAGCTTATAAAGATCCTATTGCCAACCACGACCTACTGAAAATCTATGAACATCCAGTCAAAGAAGGTGTCGATGAATCTAAATCTGACCACCTATATTGTATCTGTGTAGACGTATCAGAAGGTAAGAATCTAGATAGTTCAGCGTTCTCGGTAATTGATATATCTCAGACACCATATAGACAAGTGGCAACTTATAAGAGTTCATCAATCACACCCATATTATTTCCAACAGTTATCTACAATACAGCCAGATACTACAACGATGCCTATGTATTAGTGGAGATTAACAATAATCCACAAGTGGCAGACTCATTACACCAAGATTTTGAATATGAAAATCTGTGGAAAATATTTACAGGTAACAAGAAACCACAACAACTATCTGCTGGTTTCGCACGTGGTATTCAAATGGGACTGAAGATGTCAGTTCAGGTCAAGGCAATTGGTTGTTCCAACCTTAAAACTTTGATTGAAGGTGATAAATTATTGATTAATGATTTTGATACTTACTCAGAATTGACCACCTTTGTTCAGCAAAAGAATACATTCAAGGCTGAAGAAGGTGCTAATGATGATACAGTTATGCCTTTAGTTATGTTTTCATGGTTAACAACTCAACAATATTTTAAAGAGATTGTTAACCACGACATCCGAAAACAAATTCAGTTGGAAAATATGAATCAAATAGACGATGATGTATTACCAGCACCCATAATTGAAGATGGATTAGAACATGACTTTGAAATATGGGGTGGTGATTTATGGGAAAAACCAGAAGGTGGTGATACTTATGCAAACTTTACAAAAAAGATGCTTTCAAGGATGTAAATCCGGCGTTTCATAAATATCCAATATGGTATAACTGCCAAACAAACATAATAATTCAAGGAGAATAAAATGGCATTTCAAATCTCTCCAGGTGTAAATGTATCCGAAGTAGACTTAACAACAGTCGTACCTTCCGTACTTACAACTGCTGGTGCATTTGCTGGAAATTTTGCATGGGGTCCAGCAAATCAAATTAAATTAATCGATAGTGAAATCACTTTAGTAAAAACGTTTGGTAAACCAAATTCAAATACAGCAGTACCATTCTTTACTGCTGCAAGCTTTTTGGCATATGGTGACAATTTAAGTATTGTTCGTGCTGTTGGTTCTGGTGCATTAAATGCTGACGCAAACACAGCAAATGCAAACATTCAAATTACCAATGAAGAAGCTTATGAAGCATCGTATTTAAATGTTAATTCTTCAAATCTTTCTGGTCCTTTTGCAGCACGTTATGCTGGATCTTTAGGAAATTCAATTAAAGTTGAAGTTTTTGATTCAGCAAATTCCACACTATTCAATGCTTGGTCGTATAAATCATATTTTACATCTACACCAGGAACATCATCACAGGTGGCTGCTGCTGGCGGCACTAATGATGAGATTCACATTATAGTTACAGATGCTAATGGTTTATTTACTGGTACTCCAGGAACAGTATTAGAAACTTATCCATTTGTTTCTAAACTATCTACTAGTACATTGAATGGTGCAAGTACTTATTATAAACAGGTAATCTTTAACGATTCAAATTACATTTATTCAATGGATCCTGTTGATTATAGTAATACAAATAGTACATGGGGTTCATCTAATGCCGCAACATCATTCGCCAGAATTAGTTCAGCAACATATGCAAATGGTTATTACTCTGTTACTTTGGCTGGTGGTGTAGATTCAGCACCGGCTGACGGAAACACGCAGTCTGCTTACAGTTTGTTCTCAAATAAAGAAACAGTTGATATTGCTTTGGTATTGACTGGTGATTCAAGCGTAACTGTTCAACAACATGTAATTGATAATTTAACTACAAGTCGTGCTGATTGTGTGGCATTTGTTTCACCACGTTATGTCGATGTTGTTAATAAGTCAGGAAACGAAACAACTAATATTCAAAGTTGGTTAACAAGTCTAGGTAGAAGTTCATCTTATGTTATGGCAGATTCTGGTTGGAAATATCAATACGACAAATACAACAATGTATATCGTTGGATTCCATTGAACGGTGACATTGCTGGTCTATGTGTATACACAGATACAATTAAAGATCCATGGTTCTCACCGGCTGGTTTCAACCGTGGTGCTATCAAGAACTGTATCAAGTTAGCATGGAACCCAACTAAGACATTCCGTGATGTATTGTATGCAGCAGGTGTCAATCCTGTTGTATCTTTCCCTGGTCAAGGTACCGTATTGTTTGGTGACAAAACATTACAATCTAAACCATCAGCGTTTGACCGAATCAATGTTCGCAGACTATTCATCACATTAGAGAAATCTATTGCTAAAGCTGCTCAATATTCATTGTTTGAATTGAACGATGAATTCACACGTGCTCAGTTTAATAATTTGGTAACTCCATTCTTACGTGACATCCAAGGTCGCCGTGGTATTACAGACTTTAAAGTGATATGTGATTCAACCAATAACACTCCACAAGTTATTGATTCTAACCAATTTGTTGGTGATATCTATATTAAGCCTGCTCGTTCTGTCAACTTTATTCAGTTGAACTTTGTGGCCGTTGGAACTGGTGTTGACTTCAACACTACCGTTGGTGTGGCTTAATAAATAAACAATAACAGGAGAAAAGAATGGCATTCAATGTAGCAGAATTTAGAGCGAATATGATTGGAGACGGTGCACGTCCTAATCTATTTTCGGTCACTTTAACTTTTCCAACTATTGCTTCAAACAGTACTGCATCTGGTCAAAAATTAACATTTATGGCCAAGACAGCACAATTACCAGGTTCAACCATTGGAACTGTACCAGTATATTATTTCGGTCGTGAAATGAAATTTGCTGGTAACAGAACTTTTGCTGACTGGACATTAACAATTATCAATGATGAAGATTTCACAATTAGAAATAGTCTTGAATCATGGATGAATGCTATTAATAGTCACGCAGGTAATATTCGTAGCAGTGCTGCTAAAAACGCAGTCAACTACACAGTTGACGCAATAGTAACACAATACGGAAAAACAGGTAACGAACTTAAAAAATATAAATTTGTTGGAGTATTTCCAGTAGATTTGGCACCAATTGATTTAGATTGGGGTTCAAATGATACCATCGAAGAGTATGCAGCAACATTTGCATATCAATTCTGGGAATCAGAGAACACAACAACTTGATTTTACGGAGGGATTAATTTTCCTCCTTTATGTTTTTTTGACTTTATAATTAATTTAAAAATATGGCTAATACAAATAAATTTTCACTTTTTGGTTTTACAATATCCCGTGAAAAAGATGAGCTTGAGAAATCAGCTCAACAGTCGTTTTCGCCTCCAACTACGGATGATGGCGCATTAACTATTACATCTGCTGCTTATTACGGTACATACGTTGACCTTGACGGTACAGCCAAGAATGAGGTAGAACTTATCTCTCGTTACCGTGAAATGGCAATGCAACCAGAAATTGAATCTGCGATAGATGATATAATTAATGAAGCCATTGTACAAGATGATGATGGTACAATTACAAACATCATTTTAGATAATCTAAAACAACCAGATAAGATTAAGAAAGCCATCAAAGATGAATTTCAAACCATCTTACGTCTGTTTAATTATAAAAACATGGCACAAGATGTTTTTCGTAGATATTATATCGATGGTAGATTGTTTTATCATGTAATTATTGATAGAGAAAAACCTACTGAAGGCATTAAAGAACTAAGATACATTGATCCACGTAAACTACGTAAGGTACGTGAGATTAAGAAACAGAAAGACGAAAGAACCGGTGCAGATATTATGCAAACGGTTAATGAATATTACATCTACAACGATAAGGTTGTGGCTGGTTCATCATCGAATTATGGTCCAGTTGGTGTTCGTATTACAACAGACTCAATCGTTTCGGTTGTTTCTGGATTAATGGATTCACGTAGAGCAGTCGTTCTGAGTTATCTACATAAAGCTATCAAACCTCTCAATCAACTTCGGATGATTGAAGATGCAACGGTGATTTACCGAATTTCGAGAGCTCCAGAACGCCGCATCTTTTATATTGACGTAGGTAATCTACCAAAATTAAAAGCAGAGCAGTATCTCCGTGATATTATGGTGAAATACAAGAACAAACTTGTATATGATTCTAACACAGGTGAGGTACGTGATGACCGCAAACACATGTCTATGTTGGAAGATTTTTGGTTACCTCGCCGTGAAGGTGGTAAAGGTACAGAAATTACCACATTGCCAGGTGGCCAGAACCTAGGTGAGTTAGAAGATGTTAAGTATTTTCAAAAGAAATTATATGGTGCATTGTCTGTACCAATTTCTAGATTAGAACCAAATCAAGGTTTCTCATTAGGTCGTACCTCTGAGATTACCCGTGACGAATTAAAGTTTTCTAAATTTGTTGACCGTTTACGTAACAAGTTTACAGAAGTGTTTGACCAAGCACTAAGAATACAATGTGTTCTCAAAGGTATTTGTACAGCTCAAGAGTGGGATTTATTTAAAGAACACATCTATTATGATTTCATTAAAGATAATAACTTTGCTGAACTTAAAGAAGCAGAACTGATGAACCAACGATTAAGTTTGTTGGGTGCCGTTGATGCCTACACAGGTCGTTATTTTTCACAAGCATGGATTCAACGTCATGTTTTACGTTTGACAGATGATGAAATTGAAGAAATGCAAAAAGAAATCGATACCGAGAAAGAAGAAGGATTAGGTTTACCAGTTGGTGTTATGAATGACGTTGCTCAACAGCAAATGATGAGTAATGTACCAGCACAAGCAACTCATCCAGAAGATTTGAAGGCACAAGCTGAATTACAATCGCAATCACAAAAACAGCAGGCCAAAAAAGAAGAAGTGAATACTTTCACAAAACTGAAACGTATATTATAAATAGTTTAATTGGGAGAACAATATGTCAGAAACAACAAGAGCAATTATAGATTATGCAGAAGATGGTAACGCAACAGAGATGCGTGATGCTTTGTATTCTGCTATTCAAGATAGAGTTATGGCTCATATCGAAAACCATAAAGAACAGTTAGCAAAGAACCTTTTTTCACAGCCACCAGAAGTAGAAGCTGAAACAGAAGATTCATCCGTTTAATAGGAAATAAAAATGGCAAATTCATTCACATATCAAGTGATAAAAGATACCACAGAACATACTGTTATTAAATTAACAGGATCTTTTGATGGTACCGGTCAAGAATCTAATGCAGTTCGTATTCAAGCAAATACACTATATGGCGCATTAGATAGTTCCAAAGCTAATTTGTTATCGTCTGCAGCAAACACAGGATCTCTTTCATATTATGGACTGGCATTAAATCGTTTGTGGTATGATTGTCCTTCTGGTGGTGATGTACAACTATTTTGGAATGCATCAACACCATTAACATTGATTGCTATGAACGGCAACGGAGAATATGATGGTATGGGCAATTGGACAACAATTCCAAATAATACAGCTGGTGCGGCAGGCAGTAAAGGTGACCTTGGTGTTGTGACCCGTGGCATGCTTGCAAACGACTCATATACCATGATTATTGAACTACGTAAAGATAATGCTCAATATCAACGTGGTCAATTTAATGATCCTGCAGCGTTTAACTACGGATCTTACGGCGTAAGGCCATAAAAGAAAGTCTATAATGAAACTCATTAAAGAAATTACCGAATCGGTAAACTACTTAGTAGAAGAAAAAAATGGCAAGAAAGAACTCTATATTGAAGGTCCTTTTCTTGTTGCTGAGTCGGTTAACAAAAACAAACGCATGTACAAAGAAGAAACTATGCGTAATGAAGTTAATCGTTATACAGAAGAATACATTAATAAAAACCGTGCCTTTGGTGAATTGGGTCATCCAGACACCCCATCCATTAATCTTGACCGTGTATCTCACTTAATTGTGGGTTTACATCAAGAGGGAAATGCTTGGATAGGCAAAGCTAAAATCCTTGAAACCCCTATGGGTAACATTGCAAGAAGCCTTATTGAAAGTGGTGCACAATTAGGTGTGTCATCTAGAGGTATGGGTTCTCTTAAAATGGAAAACGGTATCAACGTTGTTCAAGGTGATTTTTGTCTAGCCACAGCGGCAGATATAGTAGCAGACCCTTCTGCGCCTGGTGCTTTTGTACAAGGTATCATGGAAGGTAAAGAGTGGATGATGGTAAACGGATCATGGACTGAAGTTCAATTGGAGGAAGCAAAACAAGAAATTCGTCAAGCTTCTAAAAAACAGATTGAACAAGTCAGTTTAAAAATATTCGAAAATTTCATCAAAAAACTTTAATTATAAATATCCATTATATACAAGGAGATTCTCAAAATGGGAAATTTTAATCTAGCAGACGCCGCTAAAGCAATCTTAGTCGAAGGTGCAAAAGAATCTTTCGATTCTAACATTTCGTCTAAGCAAGGCGGTAAAGACAAACCATCTAAATTACCTACATCAGTTGCTTACGGTAACAAAGATGTTGGTAAAGTCGGTGATGCACCAGAAGAAATGGATGATACTAATCCAGATTACACAAAAGGCACACCATCAGCAACACCTCCAGGTGCTACACCACCAGTTGGTTCACAACCTATGGCTAAACTAAAAGGTCAACCAGGAGAAGATTCAGCTGCCGGTACAACACCAGTACAAGAACCAGCCACAGATTATTCATCTATTCGTGACCGTGTGAAGGCTAAATTGGCCAAGCAAACTATGCAGCCTAATCCAGGTGCTACATTCCAATCTTACGGTGAAGAAACCGAAGAAGAAGGTGAAGTAGTTGCTGAAGAAAAAGAAGAAGGTCATGAGGACGCTAAGCAAGACAAAGCCATGATTAAGAAGATGATGAAGAAAGAAAAGATGAAAGAGCAAATGGAACAAGACGTTGATGCTCTATTGTCTGGTGAAAACCTTTCTGAAGAATTCAAAGACAAGGCTACCACAATTTTCGAAGCTGCCGTTATTGCTCGTACACAAGCTGTAATGGAAGATATTGAACAGGCACTATTCGAAGAATTCGAAGTTGCCGTTGAAGAAATCAAAGAAGACTTGGCTACCAAGTTAGATGATTATATCAATTACATGGCCGAAGAATGGTTGAAAGAAAACCAATTGGCAGTTGAAAAAGGTCTACGTGCTGAAATCGTGGAATCTTTCATCAATGGTATGAAAGACCTATTCGAATCACATTACATCGACATTCCAGAAGAAAAAGTGGATGTTGTTGAAGGTCTAACAAGCAAAGTCGAAGAACTTGAATCTTCATTGAACGAACAGATTCAATCTGCCGTTGACTTGAAGAAAGAACTTAACGAACACAAAAAAACAGAGGCTATACATGCAGTATGTGAAGGCCTAACGCAGACTCAAGTAGAGAAAATGAAATCACTCGCAGAGGGTGTTGAGTTTACTACTGACGAAGAATTCGCAGATAAACTGGTAACGTTGAGGGAATCTTATTTCAATCAACCAATCAATACATCTGGTAGTTCTGCATTGAACGAAGAAGTCGATATCGAAGAAGACAAAAAGCCTACAGGCCGTGTCGATGCAGAAATCGCACAGTATGCACAAACAATCTCTAAAACATTGGTTAAATAAATAAAATTTACCAACACATAAAACTATAAGGATAACATAAAATGTTTCTAACAGAAGAATTACAACAAAAGTGGTCACCAGTTCTGAATCATCCAGAACTCGAAGCCATTAAAGACCCATACAAGAAAGCAGTTACTGCTCTTGTTTTGGAAAACCAACAACAAGCTATGGCTCAAGACCGTCAGTCTTTGAACGAAACTACATCTGCTACACCAACTAACGTTGCCGGTGGTGTTTCGAACTATGACCCAATCTTGATTTCATTGGTTCGCCGTGCTTTGCCTAATCTAATTGCTTATGACGTTGCTGGCGTTCAGCCAATGACTGGTCCTACCGGTTTGATTTTTGCAATGCGTGCTCGTTACAACGCACAATCTGGTGGCCCATCTAACAGTAATGAAGCATTCTTCAATGAAGCAAATACCGAATTCTCTGGTACTTCTTCTGTTGCTAATCCATACGGCTTCCGTGGTAACAATGCAACTGACGTTGTTACAAACGCTGGTGCTGACTTGACTGCTAACAGTTACACAACTGGTATTCCTTTGCCAACAGCTACTGCTGAAGGTTTGGGTGCAGATTCTGGTGTTGCTTTCCAACAAATGGCATTCTCTATTGAGAAAGTTACTGTTACTGCTCAGTCACGTGCTTTGAAGGCCGAGTACTCACTTGAACTTGCTCAAGACTTGAAGGCAATCCATGGTTTGGATGCTGAAACAGAATTGTCAAACATTCTGTCTACAGAAATTTTGGCTGAAATCAACCGTGAAGTTATCCGTACCATTTATACTTGTGCCGTAGCCGGTGCTCAGTATGGTACTACTACTGCTGGTGCTTTCGACTTGGACACCGACTCTAACGGTCGTTGGTCTGTTGAGCGTTTTAAAGGTTTGATTTTCCAAATTGAACGTGATGCTAACGTAATTGCTAAGCAAACTCGTCGTGGTAAAGGTAACGTGATGATTGTATCATCTGACGTTGCTTCTGCTATGGCAATGGCTGGTGTGTTGTCTTACACTCCAAACCTGTCTGCTGACCTACAAGTTGATGACACAGGCAATACATTTGCTGGTTTGTTACATGGTCGTATCAAGGTTTATATCGATCCTTATTTTGGTGGTTATACATCAAACCAAGAATTGGTTACAATCGGTTATAAAGGTTCATCTCCTTATGACGCTGGTATCTTCTATTGCCCATACGTACCGTTGCAAATGGTTCGTGCAATTGACCAGGCTACATTCCAACCAAAAATTGGTTTCAAGACTCGTTACGGCATGGTTGCAAACCCATTCGCTACAGGATTGACAAGTGGTAACGGCGCATTGAACGCACGTTCAAACGTTTACTATCGTATCTTTGCCGTCAAAAACTTGATGTAAAAAGAAGTCACCGTAGAGTGATATTTAAAAGACCACTTTCGAGTGGTCTTTTTTTTTGGCTCCTAAATAATAGATAAGGAGAAATGAATGACTGTATTAAACAGAAGTCCACAAAATACCAATCCATTACAAGCTACAAAATTTTTACTAACGTTTGCACGTATTAAGGCTGTACAGTATTTTTGTCAAGAAGTTAATCTTCCTGGTGTATCATTAGGTGAAGTTAATCGAGCTACTCCATTTTTAGATATGTATTCTCCAGGTACTAAACTAACATATGAACCACTTGATGTAACATTTACTATTGATGAAGAATTACAATCATGGAAAAATATGTACGATTGGTTTTTAACTATTGCTAGTCCAGATGGTTTTGAAGGCCGTACTTATGTAAGAGAACTACAAAGAAGTGAACATTTATCTGATGCCACTTTGACAGTATTATCTGCATTGAATAATCCAATATTAAGAATTGAATTTACCAATGTATTTCCATTATCATTGAGTGATATTCAATTCGATACCAAATCATCTGCAGATAATATTATTACAGCCAAGGCAACATTCAGATATCAATCATATAAACACTTGACAGTATAATACTTTTGTGATATAATGTTTTTATTATGTAAGCTATTGACCTAATTGATTATTTTAAATATGGAAACACTTGAACAGATATTAAAGATGTGGGAATCCGATGTAATTATCGACCAAACGGAACCCTCCAAAGAATTATTAAAGATACCAAGGTATCATAGTAAGTATTTGTCCGTCTTAACTAAACATAGAATTGCCTCAAAGAAGGCTCATTTTGATTATTTACGTATGCGTAAAGTCAAATGGGAATACTTTACTGGTAAAATGTCGCAAGATGAATTGGAACAATATGGTTGGGAGCCATTTCAGTTTGCTCTCAAGTCTGACATAACAACATACCTAGAAGCAGATTCAGACCTTATCAAGTTGCTTGAGAAGAAGGTCTATCACGAAGAGGTCGTATCGGTATTAGAATCTATTATGAACGAATTGAAACAAAGAACATGGCAACTACGTGACTTTATATCATGGGAGAAATTCATTGGTGGCCAGTGATTTAATTATTACTAAGAAAGATGAAGTCTTTGCCAAGGTGGCCTGTGAACGCCACATTGCAATGGAACTGTCTGAGTTCTTCACCTTCTTTGTACCAGGCTATCAGTTCGTTCCAGCCTATCGGAATCGAATATGGGACGGTAAAATAAGATTGTTTGCTTTACAATCTGGTCAAATCTATCTTGGTCTTGTGCCTTATCTCAAAGAATTCTGTACCGAGCGTGAATATACATACGAAATAGAAGAGTTAACAGATGAATACTCTGTATATCTGGCAGAAAAGTTTATCAAAACGTTAAATCTTCATTCGAACGGACAACCAATTGAGGTCAGAGAACACCAATTAAATGCTTATGTTCACGCAATGCGCAATCGTAGAGCATTGTTATTGTCACCTACGGCATCAGGCAAATCATTAATCATTTATCTTATTTGCCGGCAGTTATTAGATTATCAAAAACTTAAAGGTCTTATTATTGTTCCGACTACATCTTTGGTAGAACAATTATACGCAGACTTTGGTGATTATGCAAGTGAAAGTGGTTTCAAAAACTTTATGCATGTGCATAGAATTTACCAAGGTAAAGAAAAGACCACAGATAAAGCCATTACAATATCTACATGGCAATCATTGTATCAGATGGACAAATCTTATTTTGAACAGTTTGATTACATTATAGGTGACGAAGCACATCTATTCAAGGCACAGTCTTTGACAACCATTATGACTTCTGCCAACAAAACAAAATACCGTATTGGTCTAACTGGTACTTTGGATGGAACCAAAACACACAAATTGGTATTGGAAGGTTTATTTGGTCCTGTAGAAAAAGTTATTACAACTAAAGAATTAATTGATAAGAAACAACTATCAGATTTTGTTATTAAATGTTTGGTACTTAAACACTCGGATGAGATATGTGCTGAGATGAAAGGTGCAACTTATGTGGATGAGATTCAGTATCTAATTGCCAATGAGGCAAGAAATAAATTCATTCGTAATCTAACCATATCATTAAAGACCAATACTTTGGTATTGTATCAAATGGTAGAGAAACACGGTAAGATTCTTTTTGATATGATTAAAGAACGAGCTGGTGAAAGAAAGGTATTCTTTGTACATGGGGGTACAGAAACCGAAACAAGAGAAGAGATTCGTGGAATTATGGAGAAAGAAAATGATGCAATTGTTGTTGCTTCTTTTGGCACCTTTAGTACTGGGATTAATATACGTAATTTGCACAATATTATATTTGCGTCGCCGTCAAAGTCCAGAGTTAGGAACTTGCAATCAATTGGTCGAGGTCTCAGGCAGTCTGAGGGTAAAACCATTGCAACACTCTACGACATTGCAGATGACCTCAGACACAAAAAACATATGAACTTTACACTACAACATTTCGTGGAAAGAGTGAAGATATATAATGAAGAGAAGTTCTCATTTAAAATTTACAACATAGGACTCAAAGATGGAAAATAATATAAAAATTGTTCGTTTTAAAGATGGATTGGATGTTGTTTGTCATTTTAATTATACATCAGAAGATGAAACCATGATGGAACTTGAAACACCAATGATGTTTGAGGTAAGAAATACCAATTTGATAATGCAGAATTGGTTGCCTTTATCTTTAATGAAAGTGAATACTGTTAAGATTAAAACAGAAGAGGTTCTTTGTTTGATTGAACCTTCCGATGAATTCGCTGAGTATTACCATGAAACGGTAACTAAGATGAATAGGTTTGAGGGTAACAAACAAACAGGAGAAGAAACTCATCAGCTATTGGAAGCATTAGCTGAATTGAAGAGTATGGATGAATCGGACATCCATTAATATATATCATAGGGGAACACCGAGGACTATAACACATGTCAAGCCCCTTGTCAACAACTTTTTATGGTACATTTGAATGAGTAAACAAAAACATTATATTAATAACGGAGATTTTCTAACAGCTTTGGTCGAATACAAGACAAAGAAAAAAGAAGCAATTGAAAAAGGTTTACCTGAACCTCGTATACCGAATTACATAGGTGAATGCTTTATGAAGATTGCCGAAGGTCTGTCACATAAGCCAAACTTTATTAATTACACTTACCGAGATGAAATGATTTCGGACGGTATTGAGAACTGTTTGATGTACTTTGCCAACTTTGATGAAACCAAATCAAAGAATCCATTTGCCTATTTTACTCAAATCATTTACTATGCCTTTCTTAGACGAATACAGAAAGAAAAGAAACAACTGTATGTGAAGTACAAAGCTACGGAACAAATGGGTATTCTGGATGAATTTGAAATGATGGAATTTGAAGATGGTACATCAAAACAATTTGAATTGTATGACAATATATCCGAATTCATTGAAACATATGAAGATGCCAAACAGGCAAAGAAAGACTCCAAATCGGCAAAGAAGCCTAAAGGGATTGAAAAATTTATAGAATAGTGTTATAATCTTGTTATGAATATGAAAATTGCTGTAATTACTGACCAACATTTTGGAGCTAGAAACGACTCCGTTCACTTCTTGGATTTCTATGAGAAGTTCTACCGTGAAACATTTTTTCCTAAGATTAAGGAAGAACAGATTAAGTTCGTACTGATTTTAGGTGATACCTTTGACCGTAGAAAGTATGTGAATTTCTATTCTCTCAAGCGTACCAAAGAGATGTTCTTTGATCCGTTACAAGAGATGGGATGTGAAGTCTTTATGTTGGCTGGTAATCACGACACATACTTTAAAAATACGAATGATGTAAACTCTGTTGACCTATTGTTAGCAGAGTATGGTAACATACATGTTATCACAGAGCCAGAAACTATCTACATTGGACCTAAACCGATTGCAATGGTACCATGGATATGTGCCGATAACTATGAACAAACATTACAGTTTATCAAAGAGACTGATGCCACAATCTGTATGGGTCACTTTGAAATTGCTGGATTTGCTATGCATCGTGGTATGCCATCACAAGAAGGCTTAGACCGTTCCTTATTCAACAAGTTTGATTATACATTCTCTGGTCACTATCACCACAAATCAAATGCTGATGGCATCTATTATCTTGGTAATCCATATGAATTAACATGGCAAGATTACAATGATACCAGAGGATTTCACCTGATGGACTTTTGGAAAGATGAAATACAATTCATACCAAATCCAAATCGTATGTTCCACAAAATCCTATATGACGATAAGGTAGATACCATTAAAGAGATTGATGGTAAAAACTTATCTGAATACAAGAATACCTATGTCAAAGTGGTTGTGGTCAATAAAACCAATCCGTACCTATTTGACAAGTTCATGAATAACCTGTATAATGTCAATCCAATCGACATTACTATAGCTGAAGATTTTACTGAATTATCATTTGATGATGAAGAATTAGTAAATGAGGCAGAGGATACAATTACAATTCTAAACAAATATGTTGATGGTATCTCTGAAGATAACATTGATAACACCAAATTAAAAAACATTCTCAAAGAACTTTACGTTGAAGCTTTGAATACTGAACAAGCATGATATTATTCCAAAAAGTTAGGTGGAAGAATTTTCTTTCTACTGGTGCTCATTATACAGAAATTAATTTTACCAAATCACAGAACACTTTGATTATTGGTCAGAATGGTGCTGGTAAGTCCACTATACTGGATGCACTTTGTTTTGGCCTGTTTGGTAAACCGTTTCGTAAAATAAATAAACCACAACTGGTAAACTCTATCAATACAAAAGATTGTGTTGTGGAAGTATTCTTTAATATCGGTCAGAAACAATATAAGATTGTTCGTGGTATTAAACCGAATACATTTGAAATTTATATCAATGATGTTTTGCTGAACCAAGATGCCGCTGCAAAAGACTATCAAGAGGTACTAGAGAAACAAATTCTCAAATTAAACTACAAGTCCTTTACGCAGGTGGTCATCCTTGGTTCAGCATCTTTTGTTCCGTTCATGCAGTTATCTGCCAATGACCGTAGAACTATTATCGAAGACCTACTCGACATTCAAATCTTTTCATCAATGAATGGTGTGGTCAAAGATAAACTATCCGAATTCAAAGAAGATATTACCAAAGCAAAGTATGGTATCTCTCTGACGGAAGAAAAGATTAAACTTCAATTACAGAACATTGAAGAACACAAGAAACATAATGATGATGAGATTGCCAAGATACTGGCTGAAATAGGTAAATCAAAAGAGCAACACAACAAATTACGAAATGATATTGAGTTGATTAACAAACATGTTAAAGTATTGAACTCAAAGATTGGTGATAAGAAAGAAAAACTGGAAAAGAAATCTAAAGGTTTGTTTCAGGTTAAAGGTAAGATTGAGAACAATATCAAGAAGAATGAAAAAGATATTGAATTCTACCAACATAATGATAACTGTCCTACTTGTAAACAATCTATTGAACCAGACTTCAAAGAACACCAAGTTGAAGAACGTACTAATAAATTAGGTACACAGAAAATTGGTCTTACTGAGGTAGAAACCGAACTTCAAAATATTACTAATGAAATGTCGGATATCACCAAGATTATCCAGCATATTATTGAACACCAAAATCAAGTAACAGAACATAATGCTACGGTGAGAGCTATCAGTACATACATTGATAAGTTAAATAAACAATATGATGAACTGTCTATCAAGGTTAATAGTCCACAAGCTGATAACCAAAAGTTACTTGAGTTGAAATCTGAGATGTTTGAATTCAACACGGCATATGAAGAACTGATGAACGAAAAACATTATTTTGAATTTGCAGGTTCTTTGTTAAAAGATACTGGTATCAAAACCAAAATCATTAAACAATATTTGCCAATTATGAATAAGTTGATTAACAAGTACCTAACTGCCATGGACTTCTTTGTTAACTTTAACATTAACGAAAACTTTGAAGAAACAATTAAGAGTAGGCACCGTGATGAATTCTCTTATGCCAATTTCTCTGAAGGCGAGAAGATGCGTATCGACTTAGCACTCCTTTTTACATGGAGACAGATTGCTAAGATGAAAAACTCTACCAATACAAACCTATTGATACTAGATGAGGTATTTGATTCTAGTCTCGATACAGTCGGTACAGAAGAATTTTTAAAGTTGATACATGAGATGGGACAAGACACAAATGTGTTTGTTATTTCCCACAAAGGAGACCAACTGTTCGATAAGTTCCGTTCGGTCATTAAGTTTGAGAAAAAAGGAAACTTTTCAAGGATAGCAAAATGAGTACAGATGATAATATAGTTTTATATAACACGGACGAAAAGGTAAAGATTCAACAACCACAAATTGAAACTTTCGATTTAGTTGACCCAACACATTCAGCATTACACAAAGCATTACAAGAATTTGATTTTGATAATACGCCTATCAATCCGGATGATTTCGCTTCTTCACTTGTTGAAACTTGTAAGAAAAATAATGGATTAGGATTATCTGCCAACCAATGTGGGTTTGAACATCGTGTTTTTGTGATGGGTGCCGAAGATGATTATATTGCCTGTTTCAATCCAAAAATTATTGAAATGGAAGGCGAAGCACATATGGAAGAAGGTTGCCTTACTTTTCCATTATTGATGTTGAGAGTTACCAGACCTAAAAAGATTAAAGTGGAATACCAGGATTTCACAGGTGTGAAACGAGAAGCAACTTTCGATGGCATAAGTGCGAGAGTTTTCCTCCATGAGCTTGACCATATGAACGGAATAGTGTATACTAGTCGTGTAAAGCCTTTGGCATTCCAGTTTGGTTTGAAGAAACTAAACAAGATTCGCCGTAAGTATTTTAATCCTAAAGTTATGGCACAATTAGCAGCACAACAAAATAATGGCAAAACAACTTAAAATCGTAAATACAATCTTTGGTGAAGAAGAACAAGTCTGTCAAAGTAATGTCATTCCACCAGTTGATGAACAATGGAAAATTTGGCAACAACAAAATCCACCAACCACTGGTGAAAAAGTTGATAAAGAAACTTTAAAATCAAAGTTGATTAATGATTTGACATATGCATCTAAAATGGATGTACGTGAATATACCTTGTATCAAAAATGGACAGAAGTCAAGAAAAGATATCCACTTAAAGTAACATCTACCATAAATGATGAAATTGTTATGGATGATCCAAAACAAAACAAAATAATTCAACAAGTTAAACAAAACTTTTGGATGCCAGAATCACCAGATGATTATGCCAATTTAAGACCTATCATGAAATTGTCTAATGGTAGTGAAGGTGATTTTACAGTTGATGAATGGAATGCCATTCGTACCTTTTCTTCCACAATGAAGAACAATTCTAATATTGGTCGTAATCTATTCTATACAGTTATCGATGGCCAGTCAGGAAAGTATCTTGGTGTTATTTGTATCAGTTCCGACTTCTTAGACCTGACTCCAAGAGATAATAAAATTGGTTGGTCGAGAGATGTTAAGACACAACAAAGTATGATTAATCATACGGCAATTGGTTCTACGATTGTTCCTTTACAACCACTAGGTTTTAATTATATGGGCGGCAAGTTACTTGCCTTATTATGTTTATCGGATACAGTACAAAATGATTGGAAGGTAAAATATGGAGATACACTTGTTGGTGTTACTACTACTTCACTTTATGGTAACACAAAGTCCGGTGGTCTTTCTCAGTATGATGGTTTGGAACATTGGGAGAAAATGGGATTCTCATCTGGTTCAGTTGCTTTTGAACCATCCAAAAAAACAGTAGATGAAATTTATAAATGGGTTAAAGAAAATTATCCCGAAAAATACTTTGAGTGGTGGGATGCAAAGAAGCCAACCACAAAATTTGATAAAGATGGTAATGGAAAAGATGGTGGTTTACCTTTGAAACGTGACCATAAGAATCGCACACTTAATTTTGCCTATTCTAAGTTAGGCATTCCAAAAGAATTAATTCGTACAGAACATGCGAGAGGAATCTATTTTTCTCCTCTCTATAATAACACCAATGAATATCTCCGCAAGGAGATTGGTGATAAAGAACTGGTTAAATCGTTTGATACCAGTGAAGAAGCCTTGACGCAAATTTGGAAAACCAAATATGCCAAAGGTCGTATATCAATGTTGAAGAAAAAGAACACCGTATCTTATGAATCTTTGTTCTATGATGACTTGATATACCTGTCTTGGGAAGAAACCAAGGCTAAGTATTTGCCACAAGTTGGCAGATAATTAAATATACCATGGAAATGGTTGACAGGAGTACTATATAATAGTATAATGTGAATACTTGTGAAAACAAGACTTTGAAACTTTGTCATTAGGAGAAAATTATGACTAAACTATCCGCAAAACAACGTATGTTGAATGCTTTGAGCAAACCAGAAGGTTACAACACCTTCACAGTCGAGCAAGCTCGCCGCCGCTTTGGTGTTACCAATGTGTCTGCTCGTATCGATGAACTTCGTCAAGAAGGTCACGTAATCTATACTAACACCAAGTACAACGCTAACGGTGTTAAAGTTGCTTCTTATCGCCTCGGTAAGCCAACTAAAGCTATGGTGCGTACAGCACTTCAAGCAGGTTATAGCTTAGCTTAAACCACTTATTAGGGAGACTGCCGTAGAGGCGGTACTCCCTTTTTTTTATTTCTTGGAGAGCAAATGGAAATTTCAGTTAAAAAAGAAGAACTACAAAAGAAAAGTATATTTGTAGCCACACCAATGTATGGTGGAATGAATCATGGATTGTATGCCAAAGCTTGTTTAGATTTACAGGCTATTTGTATGCAATACGGAGTACAAATTAAATTTTCATTTCTTTTCAATGAATCTTTAATTACACGAGCTAGAAACTATTTGGTGGATGAATTCATCCATCGTTCAGAATGTACACATCTATTGTTTTTAGATTCTGACATTCACTTTAATCCACAAGACGTTATTGCCTTGTTAGCACTAGAGAAAGATGTTATTGGTGGTCCTTATCCTAAGAAGGCCATTAAGTGGCGTGCTGTTAAAAAGGCAATGGAAAAGAATCCGAATATTGAACCACAAAATCTCGAACAAGTTACTGGTGACTTTGTTTTCAATCCAGTTAAAGGCACAGATAAATTTTCTGTAACCGAACCACTTGAAGTACTTGAGATTGGTACAGGATTTATGTTAGTTGAGCGTTCAGTCTTTGCAAAGATGGAAGAAGCATATCCAATGATTCGTTACAAACCAGACCATGTTGGCCAAGCCAATTTTGATGGTTCACGTTACATTCAGGCTTTCTTTGATACAGTAATCGATACTAAAGATTCTATCACAGGTGGTGGTTCAGACCGTTACTTATCTGAAGATTATATGTTCTGTCAAATGTGGCGTAAAATTGGTGGTTCAATTTGGTTGTGTCCTTGGATGAAAACTGACCATATTGGTACATATCACTTCAGAGGAGATATGCCTGCTGTTGCCAACTTTGTTGGTGAGATGTAATGGGTGCAGGTCGTAAGTATGATGGAGGCAAACTAGAATATGGTTTACTTCCACCATTTGCATTAGAAGAGACCGTCAAAGTACTTACCTTTGGCGCTCAAAAATATGAACGTGGAAATTGGCAAAAAGTACCTGACTCTAAACGCAGGTATTTTGATGCAATGGAACGGCATGTTTGGGCATGGCAAAAGGGTGAACAATTAGACCCCGAGTCTGGTATACATCATTTAGCCCACGCAATGTGCTGCTTGATGTTTTTGTATGAACATGATATAATCTATTCTGTTAATAATGATAAGGTGAAAAATGAAACTATCTAACGAGACACTTAACGTGTTAAAAAACTTTGCTGGAATCAATTCTGGTATTGAGTTTAAAACAGGCAATAAGATTGCTACTATTTCTTCAACAAAGACCGTGCTTGCAAAAGCCACTTTGCCTGATGATTTTCCACAAGACTTTTGTATCTATGATTTGAACCAATTCTTATCAGTACATTCCTTGGGTAAAGATACTGAATTGGATTTTGATTCCAATAATGTAGTATTTAAATCTGGTCGTTCCAAGACTAAGTATCGTATGACCGCCAAGTCTATGATTGTCTCGGCACCAGAAAAAGAGTTGACTTTACCATCTGTTGATGGTTCTTTTAAACTTAAAGATGAAGACCTAGCACAAGCATTGAAGAATGCTGCTGTACTTGGTTCTCCTAACATTGCTTTTGAATCCGATGGTTCTAAAATCTCTGTTACCTGCTTCAATGCTAAAGATGACTCAGCACACACAAATACAATCGAAATTGGTACAACCGATAGTGATGAAGTATATAAAGCCGTCTTTCTAGTTGAAAACTTTAAGATGATTCCTGGTACATATGATGTACAAGTTTCATCAAAAGGTCTGGCATCATTTGCCAATGAAAAAGGCGACTTGCAATATTGGATTGCTATTGAAGCCAAAGAATCTAAATTTGGAGAATAATATGTTTTATGTTACTGATGCCGTTACTGCCAACCGTGTTGCTATTAATCCTGCTCACGTTGTTGCTGTGTTTAAAATTCCAGAAGGTGAACAAGCCGGCAAGACTGGTGTGAATCTTGTGAATGGTAGTATCGTTTGTACCGAAGAAGATTATGAGATTGTTGCAATGATTAATAACGAAGGTTAATATGACTAAAGTTAATACATTATTTGGTTCTTATGATGATGAAGCATTGAAGAAACTCAAAGGATATGTTGACGAAGTTGTACTTCATATGCACAAGAATGATGGTAACAATGCTGCCATCAAAGACATTGTTGATATTGCACATGATGAATTGAAAGTACCTAAAAAGATTCTCAAGCGCATGGCAAAGACACAACATAAGAATTCTTTTCAGACTGAAGTGGCTGAATCAAAAGAATTTGAAGCTTTGTATGAAAGCATGGTTGAGGTCAAATAATGAATCAGTTAGAGATTAAGTTTTTTTGGCCTCTAACTGAACAAACTGAATTGAACCTGGATTTTAATCCAAGTATTCAATGGAATGAAGAATGGCGAAAGAGACAATTGAATACTACTGCATATAGTGGTAGTTTTTTAATTAGTGATGGTGGTACAGGTGTTATCAGTTGGTCTCAACCTGTAACCAGCTCATTCGTTTTAAGGCCTTCTACAAAGAATGTTGGTAAATGGGAACTATCAGAATCTATGTTTGTGTATAGACCCACTAAACCAAATGCCGTCATCAGGTTTATGGCCAAGCATCTTCTTGGCTTTAAATGGCATGATGAAAATTAATTATATTATGGAGAATTTGAATGTCAGAACACATGTTATGGGTGGAGAAGTATCGCCCTAAAACGATTGAAGATTGTATTCTTCCTGAGGCTCTCAAGGCAACCTTTCAGGAATTTGTAAATCGTAAAGAGATCCCAAATTTGCTTCTAGCAGGTTCAGCAGGTGTCGGCAAGACTACTGTTGCTCGTGCTATGTGTGAAGAGGTGGGTTGTGATTACATTGTCATTAACGGTTCTGATGAGAATGGTGTAGATACCATTCGTGTTAAAATTAAAAACTATGCTTCGTCAATGTCCTTGACTGGTGGTCGTAAGGTCATTATCTTAGATGAAGCAGACTATCTAACGCCTAATGCACAGGCCATCCTGCGTGCAGGTATTGAAGAATTTGCATCTAACTGTTCTTTCATATTCACCTGTAACTTTAAGAACAGGATTATCGATCCTATTCATTCCCGTTGTACTGTAATTGATGTTAAGCCAAATGGTTCTAAAGCCAAGATGGCGACACTATTCTTTAAGCGTGTAGAATGGATATTGAAAGAAGAGAATATCACGTATGACAAAGAAGTTATTGTCGCCGTTGTTACTAAACATTTCCCTGATAATCGCCGTATTCTTAATGAGTTACAACGATATGGTATATCTGGTAACATTGACAAAGGTATTCTTGCCTCAGTTTCAGATATTCAACTTGGTGAGTTAACCAAATCACTCAAAGATAAAGACTTTGCTGGTGCTCGTAAATGGGTCACCATGAACTTGGACAATGATCCTACACGCATCTTCCGTAAATTGTATGATGGTCTATATGAACTATTGAAAGCCAATTCTGTACCTCAATTGGTTCTTATCCTTGCCAAGTATCAATATCAGGCAGCATTTGTGGCTGACCATGAAATTAATTTGATTGCCTGTCTCACAGAAATTATGGTTGAATGTGAATTCAAATGACACCATTCGACTTTGTAAACCTGGTTCTTCACACCAAGAAACCAGATGATGAACTTGACTTCAAGGACTATGCGCCTTTCATAGTCAATCGTTCTCTATCATACCACATTGATTGTGTGTTGTATGCCAATGAGATGAATCTTTGGCCATCTACGGACAAAGACATGCAATACCAGTATCTTCTAAATAGTATTAGACCTATGAAACGGAAGTTCGCTCCGTGGCAGAAGTCCAAGAACGATGAGAATATTGATTGCATTAAAACATATTTTGGTTACTCCAATCAAAAGGCTAAAGAAGCCTTGCGTATTCTTACTGATGAACAAATCGCTGAAATAAAAAGAAAAACAGACAAAGGCGGGTGATATGATTGACGTTAAGGATTTGGTGGAAGTAACATTACAAGAACAAGATGATTTCTTAAAAGTCCGTGAAACATTAACACGGATTGGTGTGGCTTCCAAAAAAGATAAAACATTATTCCAGTCGTGTCATATTCTCCACAAGCGTGGACAATATTACATAGTACATTTCAAAGAACTATTTGCCTTAGATGGCAAGCCAACAGACATTACCGAGAATGACCTTTCTCGTAGAAATGCCATCGCCAACCTATTGGAAGATTGGGGTCTGATTAAGATTGTCAACAAAACACAAACAGAAACACCACCACCTATCTTTCTATCACAGGTAAAAATCATTTCTCATAAAGAGAAGGCTGAATGGCAATTAACCCCCAAGTACAATATTGGTAAAAAACCACAAAGTACTTAACAGGTAGTATAAATAATAGTATAATTATGGTGCCGTGCTCATCGAGGCGGCAATTTCTTAAACTCGCTTTAACAGGAGAAAAAGCATGACTCAATTATTTCCTTCAATGGATTTCCACAAGTTCGACCCTTTTATGATTGGTTTCGATGAAGTTTTCAAGCAATTTGAAGACCTGTCTAAAACAGCAAAAAAAGCAGTTGCATATCCACCATACAATATTAAACAAGTAAAAGAAAACAAATACGTCATTGAAATGGCAGTTGCTGGTTTCGCTAAAACAGATATTGAAGTTACCCTAGAAGGTAACAAATTGGTTGTTAAAGGTGCTGCTAAAGAAGATGAAACAGACACTTCAGAATACCTCTTCAAAGGTATTGCTAATCGTGGTTTCAATCATGAATTCAAGATTGCTGATAAGATTGAAATTGAAAACGCAGAGTTGGCAAACGGTATGTTAAAAATCTGGTTGTCTAACATGGTCAAAGCTCAAGACCTAATCAAAAAGATTCCTTTGGTTTCTAAAGACTAAATGTAATTTTCCAATAAAACGGTAAATAACAAAGGGGCTCTTGACAGAGCCCTTTCTTTTTTGTATAATGGACTTATTATGAAATATCGAAACAAAGAACTTCAACATTCCAATCCAGTAAAAGTGCGTGTGAAATCATCACAAGAAGTTTTCTATACCTTTAAACATTGGGGTACGGAAGATATTGATGGTGTTGATTTTATTTCGGTTTGTAAATTTGAACCTAGACAAGACTTAACACAACAGCTATATAAGATGCGTAAAGATTCATTGGAATATATTAAGTAATATTTCACATTATGAAACAGAAACATATTGAAGCCTATATGAAGACCGCTGAGGTCTTTGCGGAATGTTCTACCGCAACCCGTCTCCATGTTGGTGCTATCATAGTCAAAGATGAACGTATTATCTCAATAGGATACAACGGAACACCGTCTGGATGGGATAATAATTGTGAAGATATCAAGATAAACAATGATGGTGATTATGTCACCGTGACTAAACCTGAGGTGTTACATGCGGAAACCAATGCTATCGCTAAACTGGCGAAATTTAATGGATCTGGAAGTGGGTCTGTATTGTTCGTTACTCATGCTCCTTGTCTTGATTGCTCCAAGTTGGTTTTTCAAAGTGGTATTTCTACTGTGTACTATCGTAATAGCTATCGTGACAATGCTGGAGTGGACTTCCTCAACCGAGCAGGAGTAAAAGTGGAACAAATCTAATTTTCTAAATAAGGCTGGAAAACTATGGTCGGATAACTCAAGGAGTTCCTATGAAATTGAGAATCGTTAATTGTCCAGATGAACACTTCAAGCCTTATGTGGAACGGGCTGTCCATTTTTTTGCCAAAGAACTAATTATTAATAAAAAAATTAGAAATAATTGTTTTGTTAAGATAAAGTTTGATGAAAAAATAAAAGATTATGGTTCCTGTCTGGTTGAAGAATACAATACTAGAAACCAACCTAGAGAATTCCTAATTGAAGTTCATCCTGGTATTGGTGCCAGAACAATCATAGAAACTATTGCACATGAAATGGTGCATGTCAAACAACATATCTACAACGAAACCAATGATGACTTATCACATTGGCTTGGTAGAAAAATAAACTCAGACGAAATTGATTATTGGATTCATCCATGGGAAATAGATGCTCATGGAAGAGAAATTGGTTTAGTAACTAAATTTGCCATTTCTGAAAGCCTTTGGGATATTTTTGATGGTTTTAAAAATCCAACTCAAGCAATCGATAATAAAGAACTAGGTTGGAAAATATAACATTCTATGAAAATTTCGGAGTTTAAACCAAAGAGTAACAATCTTTGGGAAGAAAAGTTTTTGCCTAGTAAAAAGATTGGTATTGTTATACGTGGTATAACAACAGGTAGATCCGTAAAACAAGATAAAGATTGGAATTTAACTAAAGATAATATAAAAGAATATCTAATAAATCCAATAGGACAATCACACAATATCTATATTACAACTTACCAACATGATAACTTGGAAGAAATCAAAGCATTTTATAATCCAAAAAAATTAAATGTATTACCATTTCAAGGTTCCAATCAAGTAGATACAATAATAAAAGCTTTGGTTGATATACAGGATGAAGATTTAGATTTTATATTTGTAATAAGATTTGATACCGAATATTTACAAAAGGTTGATACCTTTGAATTTGATTTTGATAAGTTTAATTTTTTGTTTAGAGAAAAGGATACTTGGCAGGAACAAAATTATGTTTCGGATATCTTCTTTGCTTTTCCTAAAAAATACTTAACATCTTTTATAGATGCCATCAAAGCAGAGCAAACTAATCCATCAAGAAGTTTCCATGATTTACACAATTCATATAAGAGAATTAAAGATATAATTGGAGAAGAAAGTATTCATTTTGTCTTTGATGGTGAACATTTTTCTGATGTTAATCCTTATTTCATAATAAAAAGAATCTAACCGCTTGCCAAACAATAAAAGTTCCTATATAATAACACTATGACAAAATTTAATAACACATTACCGACAACTCCACAGTATCACAATTGTGATGAGTCATGGTCGACCAGGTTTTGTGTAAAGGAAAAGTAACTAAAAAGTTCTATCAGATTCTAAACACAAGACCCTAGACCTAAAAAATCTAGGGTTTTTTGTTTGGAAGTGTGGTCGAGTGGTCTATGGCTCTGGTCTTGAAAACCAGCGTATCGAAAGGTACCGTGAGTTCGAATCTCACCGCTTCCGCCAATTTGTTTCTCGCTGGTGTAGTGGTAGCACAATAGTCTCCAAAACTATTAGTTGCGGTTCGATTCCGTAGCGGGATGCCAATTGTATAGGTGTGACCCGAAAGGTTAGGGGGCGGATTGCAAATCCGCTTTATGCAGGTTCGATTCCTGTCACCTATTCCAAATGTGTTGTATTAAAACAACAGTCTGGTTGACAGGTCTACCAGTTCTGTTATAATTCATCCATGAATTGAGAAATCGATTCAACTGTTCTTTAAAAATTTTGTATCAATATGCTCGGTTCGTCTATCGGTTAGGACACTGCCCTTTCACGGCAGTAAGGAGGGGTTCGATTCCCCCACCGAGTACCATATTAAAATACATTGGGTTACCAATTCCAGTAGGTGACTTAGGAGCACGTGATGGCCGCATCATCTCGCTAAGTTTACATGAAGCCTTCCGATGGCGCTGGAAAACAAATTGGCCTGTAATGTGGAGATTGTCTTATCGGCAGACGAAGCCGTGAGAAGCCAGATAAAGTT
>Ga0208975_1000017_pt1 | contig 101207 bp, 100 predicted proteins | sample GreLakmeER78MSRF_FD_187700 | JGI IMG/M metagenome (GOLD analysis project Ga0208975, IMG submission 187700) | Freshwater lentic microbial communities from great Laurentian Lakes, MI, USA - Great Lakes metaG ER78MSRF (SPAdes) | ecosystem: Environmental > Aquatic > Freshwater > Lake | place...
TCTTATTCACCGCCTTAATTTGTTCGTGATGATTGGGGTTGGCCATATTGACGACATGAAGGAGTAAATCAGCCTCTCTTGACTCTTCAAGGGTAGATTTGAACGCCTCAATCAACGTCGTAGGAAGTGCCTTAATAAAACCCACTGTGTCTGATATCACACATTCCACGCCGTCTTCAATAAAAAGTTTTCGGGAGGTGGTGTCAAGTGTTGCAAAGAGTTGATTCATGGCTAAAGCATTTGCATGAGTCAACTGGTTAAAGAGTGTCGATTTACCCGCATTGGTATAACCGACAATCGAAATATTAAGTGCGCCCGAACGGCTCCTTTTTTTTCGCTGCATAGTGCGTTGTCGTTTTAATTTATCTAATTTTTCTTTCAACTGCTTAATGCGAAGTTTTAACATCCGGCGATCAAGTTCCAATTGCTTTTCACCGGGGCCTCCTCTTACACCAATACCCCCTTTTTGTCTTTCTAAGTGACTCCAGCCTTTAATCAGTCTTGTCGATAAGTGATCAAGCTGCGCTAATTCGACTTGAAGTTTACCTTCGTGACTTTTAGCGCGCTTTGCAAAAATTAATAAGATGAGTGCGGTACGATCAAAGATTCGCGTACTAAAATATTTTTCTAAGTTTCGCTCTTGGGAGGGGCTGAGGTTATGGTTAAAAATTACGGTGTCGGCTTTTGACTCTTGAATCATAAACTTCACTTCTTCAGCTTTTCCTGAGCCCAAAAAATACTTGGGGTCGGGTGCTGATCTCTTAATATTCACTGTGCTGACAATTTTCATGTCAGCACTTAATACTAACTCTTTAATTTCTTCGATACTCTCTTCGAAATCATTATCACCAAAGTTAATACTAATTACACAGGCGGATTTTCCTTCGTTCGGACGTTCAAACATCAATCATCATCTGCTGGAGGCTCTATGTTGACATTCCGCATGGGTACGATCGTTGAAATAGCATGTTTATAGACTAATTGACTCACAGTATTTTTTAATAAAATAGCGTATTGATCGAATGACTCAATATTGCCTTGTAATTTAATGCCGTTCATTAAATAAATAGACACCGATACATGTTCTTTTCTGAGTTGATTTAAAAACTCATCTTGTAAATGTGTAGTCTTTTTTTCCATAGAGGATTCCAAATATAGTTATAAGTAAAGATTCAAACGTTTCATCGTTTCATCATGCCCTAAGATCTCCATCACAACATCAATACTAGGTGATTGTGCGATACCTGTTAAAAGCACTCGAAGTGGCATAGCAAGCTTTGGAAATTTAATAGCTTGTAAAGTCACCACGTCATTCATCACATTATGAATGGCTTCTTTCGTCCAATCAATCTTAATTAAAGCGGCTTGAAAGGATTTAATAAGCTTTAATGCTTCATCATTAATATGCTTTTCAAAATCTTGCTGATTCGGTTTTTGATATTCAAAAATATAAGCAATATCACGAGCAAGACTTGTTAAATGATTTGCACGTTCGCGATGAATATCGATTGCCTTTATTAAAAGGCTAGGATCGATTGGTGAATGCACTACTTCTTTTAAATAGGGTTCTATTGCCGAAGCTATACGCTCAAGTGGCAATGTTTTGATGTAATGGCTATTAAGCCAATCTAATTTTTCTATATTAAATTGTGCAGATGAAGAAGTAATATGGTCCAAATCGAACCATTGACAAAAATCAGTCATACTAAAAATTTCATCATCACCATGACTCCATCCAAGACGGGCTAAATAATTCAGAATCGCCTCAGGTAAATAACCTTGATCAAAATATTGCATCACACTCACAGCCCCATGTCTTTTAGATAGCTTTTGACCATCAGCACCCAAAATCATTGATAGATGCGCATACGCTGGAATGGTTGCATTCAAAGCTTTTAAGAGATTAATTTGGCGTGGTGTATTGTTAATATGATCATCACCTCGAATGACATGTGTGACTTTCATTTCCCAATCATCAATCACCACACAAAAATTATACGTCGGTGTGCCATCTCCTCTTGCGATCACTAAGTCATCGAGTTCTTCATTCGCAATTGTGATCTCACCTTTGACTAAATCATGCCATGTGACAACGCCTGATGATGGATTTTTAAAACGCACGACCGGTTGAATGTTTTCAGGGGTAGAAGGTAAAATTTTTCCAGGTTCAGGCCGCCACTTCTCATCATACTTTGGCTTTAAGCCGGCTTTCATTTGTGATTCACGTAAAATTTCTAATTCTTCTTTGGATGAGTAACAAAGATAGGCTTTATCTTCTTTAATCAATTGATCAATGTATGTTTTATAAGTTGCCATACGTTTTGTTTGGTAAATAGGGCCTTCATCGTAATCAAGGTGAAGCCATGTCATACCATCCATAATGGCTTTCACTGCTTCAGGGGTAGATCTTTCTAAATCAGTATCTTCAATACGTAAGATAAACTGACCTTGATGTCTTTTGGCATAAGCCCAAGAGAATAATGCGGTTCTAGCGCCTCCAATATGAAGGTAGCCTGTGGGGCTAGGAGCAAAACGTGTAACAACGGTCATAGATATTTTTTCTTAAACATTAGGGCCTGCAAATAAATCATATTGATCATAAGATTCAATTTTAACATCGACAAAATCACCTGGCTTCAAAAGCTTACCATCACGTAAGAAAACTTTGCCATCAATATCAGGTGCGTCTGCCGTCGATCTTGCAATCGCATAATCGCCATCATGGCTATCGACTAAAACAGTTAATGTTTGACCCACTTTAGCTTGAAGTTTTTTATGGCTGATGCGTGCTTGCATTTCCATAAATTTTTGTAATCGTTCTTCTTTAATTTCTTCAGGAACATGTCTTTCTAAAAGATTAGCACTCGCACCATCGACAGGCGAATATTTAAAACAACCCACGCGATCTAATTGAGCCTCTTCAAGAAAATCTAACAGCGCTTCAAATTCAGATTCTGTTTCCCCAGGAAAGCCAACGATAAAAGTACTTCGTATCGTGATATCAGGACACACTTCTCTCCATTTATTGATACGCAAAAGATTATTTTCAGAACTGGCGGGTCGCTTCATGAGTTTTAAAATACGAGGACTTGCATGTTGGAAAGGTACATCAAGATAAGGCAAAATCGAACCTTCGCTCATGAGAGGAATAATGTCATCGACATGAGGATAAGGATACACATAATGCATTCTGATCCACACACCTAAAGAGCCTAGGGCTTCGGCTAAATCGTAAAGTTTAGTTTTAATGGGACGGCCATTCCAAAAACCACTTCGATATTTGATATCAACACCATAAGCACTTGTATCTTGTGAAATCACTAAAATTTCTGAAACACCGCTATTAACTAGTGTTTCGGCTTCCGTCATCACGTCATCAATGGATCGGCTTACAAGATCTCCGCGCATGGATGGAATAATACAAAAAGAACATCGATGATTGCAGCCTTCGGAAATTTTTAAATAAGCATAGTGTTTAGGTGTTAAACGGATACCTTGAGGTGGCACTAAATCACTAAAAGGATCATGTGGTTTTTCTAGGTGGGTATGCACGGCCGACATCACTTCATTTAATGCGTGAGGTCCTGTGATGGCGAGTAAATTTGGATATTCTTTTTCAATGATATCTTTTTTGGCACCCAAACAACCTGTCACAATCACTTTGCCATTTTTTTTAACGGCTTCCCCTATGGCGTCCATGGATTCTTTGACAGCTGAATCAATAAAACCACAAGTATTCACTACAACTAGATCAGCATCTTGATATGACTTTGAGATGTCATAACCTTCTGCACGTAATTGCGTCAATATTCTTTCGGAATCTGAACCGGCTTTCGGGCAACCTAACGATACAAAACCTACTCTAGGGGTATGTGATGCCATTAGCCCTCAACAATCAGTTGTGTGAGCGCAATAGATGCCACACCTAATACAATCAGTGTGACTTGAAATATGGTCGAACGTAATTCAGTTTTTTTATGAAGGCCTGGTATCAAATCTGCGATCGATACATAAATCATGCTGGATGCTGCGAGCGCTAAAATAAAAGGCACCCAATCCATCATGGATTCCAAAATGAAATAAGCGAGAAGTCCGCCTAACACCGTAGCAAAACTCGCGAGAAGATTAAAAATAAATGCTTCTTTTTTCTTATACCCTGAATGAAGCAGAATTAAAAAATTGCCCACTTCTTGAGGAATCTCATGGGCAATGATAGCTAAAGCTGTGACAATACCTAAGCTAGTACTTACCATAAAGGCTGAGCCAATTAAGATACCATCAACAAAATTATGAAATAAATCACCCACCATAATCATGCTGCCACTGCGACCTGCATCATCGGTATGTTGATGATTTTTAGAATCGTCATCTTCATGATGCACATCATGCACTTCACAATGATCACCATGACAGTGACGCCACAATAGTAATTTTTCAAGCACAAAAAATAAAAGAATGCCGAATAACACGACAAAGGTTGTAGCTTCTATATTATTGGTAAGCTTAAAAGCGTGCGGCAATATTTCTAAGAAGACTGCACCCAACATAGCACCTACGGCATAGCTCACTAAATGCGAAACAAGATGCGTTCTCGTATTCATTGTCACAAGTGCTGCAGCCGTAACACTTAATAAACCCCCAATAAAGCAAGAAAACAGAATCCAAAGAAGTGTATGCATGAAGTTAAATTATGGTGACAGAATTAAGTATTATAACGAAACTTGAAATGATTGGATGTCTTTATGAGTCAATCCAGATAAGGGAAGCCATTCTGCCAGTGACACCATCACGTCTATATGAAAAATACTCTAATTCATTAGCAAATGTACAATAATCATCTGACACACTGCCACCATAAATTTGTTTCACACCACATAGATTAAGCCTTATTTTGGCAAGTGCGTATATATCTGCTAACCATTTTTGTTCTGAGATCAAATGAAAAGCTTTTTCAGTTTCAATATGTTTTTCGCAAAAGCTATTTTTCACATCAAAGCCTACTTCAAAATGCTTTTGGCTGATTGCAGGGCCTAGCCATACGAGAAGTTCATTGGGTAAAATATTCATCTTCTCAATGGTGTTTTCAATCACACCATCTAAAAGACCACGCCAACCTGCATGGATCGCCGCAACTATTGTGCCATCGATATTGGTCACTAATAAAGGTAAACAGTCTGCTGTCTGAACGACACACACTGTACTTTTTTCTCTTGTATAAGAAGCATCTCCATTTAACGTGGGTGATGGTAACTTTAAAACATCAACACTATGCGTTTGATGAAGCCAATATGGTGCACTGGGTAAATATTGATTGAGTAGATCACGATTTAAATGAACAGTATTTATTTCATCATTCACATGTGCTGCTAAATTAAAACTATTGTATGTGCCTTCGCTCTTTCCGCCAGATCGAAGAGTTTGCAAGGATTTAATATGCGAAGGTGCTGGCCAATCTGGAATAAAAAAATTATTCATCATCTTCCAGCATGTCATCATCTAAATCATCACTCACCTCATCAAGATAATCCTCAAAACTAAAATCTTCTAAGGGTTTTATTTCATCCGTTTGCTCAGCGCGAATAATTTCTAACAAGACTTTCATATCATCTGGTAAATCAATCGACCATTCCATCATTTCACCACTTAATGGATGAATTAATCCTAAACGAATGGCATGAAGTGCTTGACGATTAAAACTTAATACATGCTGACGTAACTCATCACTCATGGATTTAATCGGCATAATACTTTTTAAGCCATAGACAGGGTCACCGACTATAGGTGATTTTAAATATTGCATATGCACCCGAATTTGATGGGTTCGTCCCGTTTCAAGATTGCATCTTAAATAAGTGTGAACACCGAATCGCTCTAAAATTTCATAGTGCGTAATGGCAGGCTTTCCAGATAGATGGATCGCCATACGTGTGCGAATAGATGGATGCCTTCCAATGGGCTGATTCACTGTGCCATTCTTCCATAACTGTCCCCAAACGATGGCACGGTATTCTCTTTTAACTGTTCTTGCTTGAAGTTGCTGCACTAAGTGTGTTTGTGCATTCAAAGTCTTAGCCACCACTAAAAGACCGCTCGTTTCCTTATCTAACCTATGCACAATACCGCAGCGAGGGATATGTGCGATCTCTGGCATATGATGAAGGAGTGCGTTAAGTAAAGTGCCGGACCAATTCCCAATTGCTGGGTGAACAACCATGCCGGCCGGTTTATTAATCACAAGCAGCGTCTCATCTTCAAAAATAATATTGAGCGGAATCGCCTCGGGCAAAAATGCATTGTTTTCTGGATTTGATTGGACGATCACTTTGATTTCATCGCCGGCGTAAACCTTATGTTTTACTGACACATAGGATTGATTCACAAGTACGAATTCATCTTTAATCCATTCTTGTAATTTTGAGCGTGAAAATTCTGGCAAAAGTTGCTGCAAAGCAACGTCCACCCTTAAGCCGGCGTGACTATCTGGGACGATCAATAATCTTTCATCATGATTCATAATGCTATAATTCTTCGTATATTTTTATAGTTAAAGGTTCGTATGCGTATTGGTATAGTCGTTATTATGATGCTTTTTCTACAAGCTTGTGCCATTTTTGGGCCACCTACTGAGCTTGACGATACCAAAGGCTTGTCAGCTGAACGCATTTATGAAAAAGCATCAGAAAGAATGATGGAAAAAGATTATAAAAAATCTGTCGAGTACTTAAAGAAATTAGAATCACGCTACCCTAATAGTAAATATGGCGCTCAAGCTAAGCTTGATATGGCATACGCCTATTACAAGCAAGAAGATTCAGCGCAATGTGTTTCATCTGTTGAGCGCTTCATTAAAATACATCCCAATCACCCTAATCTAGATTATGCCTATTACTTAAAAGGTGTGGCTTACTTTAAACAGCGCGGCGTAATTGAAAAAGCTACCCTTCAAGATATCAGCGATCGAGATCCTAAAGTTTTAAGGCAGTCCTTTCTTGCCTTTAAAGATTTACTGACACTCTACCCCAACACGCGCTATGGTAAAGATGCAACAGAACGTATGATTTATTTAAAAAATAAATTAGCGGACCATGAACTTCATGTGGCGCGTCATTATATGAAGGTGAAAGCGTATGTCGCGGCATTAAACCGTGCTAAATATGTCATTGAAAGCTATCCTGATTCTAATTTTATTGAGGAAGCCCTTGTGATTATGATCAGCGCTTATGACAATTTAGATATGAATGATTTAAAAGAAGATAATTTAAGAATTCTAAAACAAAATTATCCAAATAGTTCTATGTTCACCAAAGGTAAAGATACTAAGAAACAAGACTGGTGGAAATTCTGGGATAAAGACTAGCGCTTTTTAGCTTCTAGTTTATTCTTATCTGTGAGTTTTTTACGAAGGGCATTCTTGCGACGACGCATCGATACGACACCCTCTTTAGGTTTTCTTTTTTCCTCGTCAAGGTAAGGATTTTCGCCTTGCTTAAATTGCACCCTTAATGGTGTGCCAATAATTTGAAATGCCTGTCTAAAAGCCCCTTCTAAGAAACGCATATAACTATCCTTAATGGCATTGACATGGTTGCCATGAATCACAATCACGGGCGGGTTAGACCCACCTTGATGAGCGTAACGTAATTTAGGACGAATCCCTTTAGAGATTGGTGGCTGATGCTGTTGCAATGTATCTATGAGGGCGCGTGTTAATTTAGGTGTAGACATTTTAATAAAAGCACCACGATAAGCCTTGTCGACTGATTTTAAAATTTCGGTGAGGCCTTTTTTCTTTAAGGCTGATACGTATTGAAATTCTGCAAATTTTAAAAATTGTAATTTACGCTGAATATCTTGTTTCACAATGTCTCTTTCATCTTCTTTTAATCGGTCCCATTTATTAATAGCGACCACAAGTGCACGCCCAGCCTCTAAAATATAAGCTCCTACGTGAGCATCTTGTTCAGTAATACCCTCTTCTGCATCGACCACTAAAATGGCGACATTCGCTTCTTCAATAGCTTGCAAAGTTTTAATCACAGAAAATTTTTCTACCGCCTCAAAGACTCTGCCTTTCTTCCGAATGCCAGCTGTATCGATAAGTATATAATTCTTATCATTGCGTTCAATTTCAATTTCGATAGAATCGCGCGTTGTACCCGGTTCATCAAAAGCAATCACACGATCTTCACCTAAAAATGCATTCACTAATGTAGATTTACCGACATTAGGGCGACCTACAATCGCAATCTTTGGAATTTTTTGACGTGCCTCTTCTACTTCAATATCTTCTTTTTTAAAAGGCTCTAATGCGATCTGAATCATATCTCGCACACCTTCACCATGAGCGGATGAAATACCTAAGGGATCGCCTAAGCCTAACTCAAAAAATTCAGCTGTTGCAATACCTCTTTGCATGCCTTCTGTTTTATTCACAAGAAGATAAATATTACGATTCATTTTACGTAACAGTTCAGCAATAACGCGATCATGAGGAGTCACGCCTTGACGTCCATCCACAATAAAAAAAACAATATCGGCTTCGTCAATGGCAAGAAGTGTTTGTTTTGCCATTTCTTTTTGAATACCTTTTTCAATGAGAGGCTCAAAGCCCCCTGTATCAATCACAATATAAGGCATGTCACCGCCTAGCCCACGTCCATAATGGCGATCGCGTGTCAAACCTGGGAGGTCTGCCACTAAAGCATCGCGAGATTTAGTTAAACGATTGAATAAAGTGGATTTGCCGACGTTAGGTCGGCCCACAAGCGCTATGGTGGGTAACATGATTATTGAATAGAGATGGCGTAGAGTCCGCCGTTACGTGTTTGCGCTAAAAATTTACCTGTTTCAAATTCAACAAGTCGACGCATGACAGGCTCATCATCTAATTGAATGCGACCTAAAAAAGCACCCGTTTCTTTATCTAGGATATGGATATAGCCTTCCAAGTCGCCTACTGCGACAAGGTCTCCCATGCCTAGGGGAGTTGTTAGTTTGCGATTTAATAATTCACCTTGGCGCCAATAGGTTTTACCTGACTCAATGGCTAATGAATAAACAGCACCACCTGTATGTGATAGATAAATCCTAGCACCATCAACATTCAGTCCTGTATAACTTGAGATATCACGACTCCATAGCGTTCGTGCATTCACGCGATCGACTGCTGAAATTTTGCCTTGATAAGCGACTGTATAGATCGTTAATCCATCAATGACTGGCGAACTTGTGACATCAGATGCGCGTTCAATTTCAGTCACACCTTTAGGTTGTGCCACATTAATTTCCCAAAGGAGCGAGCCATTATCTTCTCGGATAGCCGCTAATTTACCACCAGGGAATCCCGCATAAATAACACCGTCACTTGCCACCACACCCACACTTGATCTAAGACTTAAAGGTGGTCCCACTCTTGAAAAGGTCCATTTTTTTTCACCATCTTTGACATTGACGGCATGAATCAAATTGTCTGCTGTTCTTACAATCACGAGACCTTCATGAATCGTAGGCGCGCTTAATATTTGACTCGATAATCTCGTTTTCCAAAGCAATTTGGCATTTAAATCATATGCGACTAATAAACCTGTCGAAGTACCCACTGTAATTTCATTAACACCTACGCCAACACCGCCTGATAATTTTTCACCGGTATTAATTTTCCAGATAGATTTACCCGTTTTTAAATCAAATTTAGCTAAGCTTCCATTGGATGATGCCGCGTAAGCATCTTCCCCAATAATGCCAGGATAAAATTCAAAAGATGCATCACCTTCTAATTTTGCAGACCAAAGTATTTTAGGGTTAAGTTTTGCTTTAAATTCTTTAAGAGGGGCCGGAGGATCAATGGGATCTTGCCCTATAATAGCCTCTGAAATTTGATCTGTAAAATCTTTAACAGGGCCACAAGAGGTAAGCGCAATAGAAAAGAATGCGAGAAAGAAGTAACGTAAAAAAATCAAACCTTACACTCCAAGCGATTCTAATTTTTCTTGTGTGAATTTTGCATAAGGATCTTTAGGTCCAAATCGCTTCAATGCTTCTTGATAAGCTTTTTTAGCCTCTTCTTTTTTACCCATCGCATTTAATATGTCGCCTTTTAAATCATTCGATAAACCAAGATAGCCTTCGTTATCTACTTTATTTACTCTCTTTAAAGCATCTTCATATTTTTTTTCTTCCACCAATATTTGACCTAATTGAATGAGCGCTATAGATTCTGTTGCAGACTCTTTCGCGTGACTCGTTGCCCATTCCAATTTTTCTTTGGCTTTATCTTTTAAACCTTCAAGGTAGCTTGCTTTAGCAAACAAAATAGCAGCGCGACCGGCATAAGGTGTACCGCCATAGCTATCGATTAAGCTTTGCGCTTTTTGCATGATGTCTTTGGTATTTTTTTCGTCTAACACCACAATACTTTGATAAGCTTCAGAAGCCCCTAATGATTGCTTCGTTTGGTAGTAACCCCATCCTTGATAGAGGCCATATAAAACAAAAAATGCAATGACACCACGAGTAATGTAGTTGCCATATTTTTTCCAAAGCGCTTTAAGTTCGTCTACCTGTTCTTGTTCTTCTAAATCGAGTGCCATAGCTTTTTATTTCCTTTAAAAAAAATTAACTGACTTTAAATTTAAAATGTTTTCCCGGAATTGCATTTAAGAGTTCACGCGTGTAATTGGCTTTTGGTTTTTCATAAATGCCTTTGATAGAACCTTGCTCTACAATTTTTCCTTGATGCATCACGGCAATACTATCTGCCATATGTCGAACCACTCTTAAATCGTGACTAATAAATAGATAGCTCAAATCTAATTCTTTTTGTAGTTCTTTTAGTAATAATAAAATCTGTGCTTGAATCGATACATCAAGGGCTGAAACAGGCTCATCACAAATGACAAGTTCTGGCTCTACAATTAAAGCTCTTGCAATACCAATTCTTTGTCTTTGCCCACCTGAAAACTGATGCGGGTATTTGTTCAAATCAGACACTTCCAGCCCTACTTTTTTAATCATGTCGCGCATCTTTTTATCACGCACAATCTTATTGCCCAAATCATGAATTAATAAGCCTTCTTCTAAAATCTCAACAATCTTCATACGAGGATTTAAAGAAGCATATGGATCTTGAAATACCATTTGAATATGGCGTTTAAGATATTTTTTACCTTCCACATCTAAAGAGGTGAGATTTTTACCTTTGAAGAAAAGCTCACCCTGATCAAGCGACAGTAATTGTAACAGACAACGCGCCAAGGTTGACTTACCACTGCCTGATTCACCGACAATCGCTAGCGTTTCTCCTTTTTTAATCGATAAACTGACATTATTGAGCGCTTTGATGATTCTTTGTTTTTTTACAAAAAAGCCAGACGTTTGCGTGTAGGTTTTAAAAAGACCTTTGGCCTCTAACAACACTTCATTTTTATTTATTTTTGCCATGATTAAATATGAGTCTTAAATAAATGTGCGATGTTGAATAGGTTTTAATTTCTTTATGCCCTTAGCATCGGGGACACATTGCAGCAAAGCTTTGGTGTAAGCATGTTTTGGTTTTTTTAATACGTCCTTCACACTGCCTTTTTCAACAATGTGGCCTTGATACATGACAATGACATCATCCGCAATTTCTTCCACCACACCAAAATCGTGCGTTATAAAAAGCATGGCCATGTGTCTTTTTTCTTTTAAATCAGATAGGAGTTTTAAAATTTGTGCTTGCACTGTGACATCCAAAGCGGTCGTCGGTTCGTCTGCGATTAAAATTAAGGGTTCACACGCAATACTCATCGCGATCATAATACGTTGTCTTTGCCCACCTGACAGCTCATCGGGGTAACTTGATATACGATCCTCCGATATACCCACCTCTTTAAAAAGAGAGATCACTTTTTTATTTAAACTATTGTTATCTAAATCCAAATGCACACTTAATGCTTCTTTGATCTGATCGCCAACCGTTAAAACTGGGTTTAAAGATGTCATAGGTTCTTGAAAAATCATGGCCATGGATTGGCCACGGAAAGGTCGCATCTCCTCATTAGAAAGTTTGGAAATATTTTTTCCTTCAAAATAGATATCACCTGTTTGTTTGAGTTGCGTGGACAAAAGTTTCATGATGGAGAGTGCCGTTAAACTTTTACCGCTGCCTGATTCGCCCACAATGCAAGTGGTGCGACCCGGATACAAATCAAATGAGACATCACTTACTAAAATTTTACGTGGCTCATTGATGGGTAATACTTTTAAATGTTTCACTTCAAGTATTTTTTTCATGATGTTTGTTTCAACAAGAATTGAGCTAATTCATCTAATGGAATTTTAGATTGCACATTTTCAACCCTTAAGGATTTCACTTGGGCCACACCTTTTTTCATTTCATCCTCACCTAAGATGACAGCAAATGCCGCACCACTTTTATCAGCACGTTTCATTTGTGATTTTAAGCTACTGCCCCCTGAATTTAAAACGACTTTTAATCCTTGAGTTCGAAGCGTTTCTGATAATTTCAGTGCGTATTTTTCGGCTGCATCGCCTAAGTTCACAAGGTAAATATTGGGTTCGTTTTGGAGAACGACCCCCATGTCTTCTAAAAGTAAGATGATGCGTTCCATGCCAATACCAAAACCACATGCAGGTGTTTTATCCCCACCTAAACGCTCAATCAAATAATCATAGCGGCCACCGCCTGCAATCGTACCTTGGCTGCCCAAACGGTTCGTCACCCATTCATAGACGGTGCGATTGTAATAGTCTAATCCTCTCACCAATCGGTGATTAAGTTTGAAAGTAACGCCTGCTTCTTTTAGGTATCCGCACACAGCTTCAAAATGCGCTTTTACTTCACTATTTAAATAATCGGATAGTTTCGGTGCACCTTCAATCATGTCTTGCATCGCAGGATTTTTACTATCCAAAATACGCAATGGATTTTGATGAAGTCGCCGTTTCGCATCTTCATCTAACACGTTTTGATAATTCTCAAAGTAACGAATAAGTTCAATGCGATAGGTCAATCGATCATCAGGGTCGCCAATCGAATTAATATGAAGTTCCACGTCTTTAATATCGAGTGCTTTCCAGAGTCTCGCCAATAATAAAATTTGTTCGGCATCGATATTGGGATTAGCGAATCCAAACGCTTCGACACCCACTTGATTAAATTGTCGCTGCCTACCTTTTTGCACATTCTCGTGTCTGAACATCGGCCCCTGATACCACAAACGAATGGGGCCATTGTAGGTCATGTTATGTTCAATGACCGCTCTCACACATCCGGCAGTGCCTTCAGGGCGTAAGGTCAATTGATCCTCATTTAAAGGGTCTACCCATGAATACATTTCTTTTTCAACAATATCGGTATGTGTGCCGACACTTTCAATGAAAAGTGAAGTCGGTTCAACGATGGGTAAATTGATTTTTTCGTACGCATAAAGATTTAACACTTCACGCATTTTATCTTCGACAAAATGCCAGAGCGGTGTCTTGTCAGGTAAGACATCATAGAAACCTTTAATGTTTTGTAATTTTTGAGCCATAGTGACTATTTTAACTTTGAATAGTGGGATTCCACATAGTTCATCACAATCGCTTTAAATTCATTCGCGATATTGTCACCTTTTAGAGTGACAGTTTTTTCACCATCGACAAAGACAGGGGCTACTGGAATCTCACCTGTACCGGGTAAGCTAATGCCAATATTGGCGAGCTTTGATTCTCCAGGGCCGTTGACCACACAACCCATGACAGCCACTGACATATCCTCCACACCCGGATAGGTATTTTTCCATTGCGGCATGGATTCACGAAGAAAAGTTTGGATCTCTAATGCCAACTCTTGAAAATAAGTCGATGTCGTGCGACCACATCCAGGACATGCCGTGACTAAGGGTGTAAAAGAACGAATGCCCATGGTTTGTAAAATCTCTTGGGCCACCACCACTTCTTTAGTGCGCGGTTCTTCGGGTGTCGGTGTGAGAGATACACGAATCGTGTCGCCTATGCCTTGTTGTAAAAGAATAGCCAGAGCAGCAGTCGATGCCACAATACCTTTCGATTCCATACCAGCTTCAGTAAGACCAAGATGGAGTGGATATGCAGTTCTTTGAGCTAACTCTTGATACACAAGAATTAAATCTTGAACATGACTCACTTTACAAGAAATGATAATTTTGTTTTTTGGAAGTCCCCAAGAGACTGATTGCTTAGCACTTTCTAATGCTGACTGGATTAAAGCTTCACGCATCAATGCATCGGATGATAATGGCATTTTTAATTTCGCATTTTCATCCATCATCGATGCTAATTTAACCTGATCCAAACTTCCCCAATTGACTCCTATACGTACTGGTTTGTCATACGTTTTAGCAATGGCTATCATCGCTTCAAATTGTTCATCGCGACGACTACCTTTGCCTACATTGCCTGGATTGATTCGATACTTAGCGAGTCCTTTTGCACACTCAGGGTAGGCTTGTAATAATTTATGTCCGTTAAAATGAAAATCGCCCACGATCGGCACATAACAATTTCTTTTGTGTAAGGCTTCAATAATGTAAGGAATCGCATCCGCGGAGGCTTCATTATTGACTGTCACCCTGACAATTTCAGAACCCTTTTCCCATAACTCATACACTTGCTGTGTAGTTTTTTCGATATCTGCTGTATCGGTATTGGTCATAGATTGCACGACAATGGGAGAGCCACCCCCGACGGGGACTGGTCCCACCATCACTTGATAGGTCTGTTTTTTAATTAAAATTTCTTTCATTTATATGTGAATAATCAATAATTTATTAAATTAAGTTAATTCTTTTTAGAGATCTTGTCGTCTTATCTTTCACCTGCCCTGCGAGCTGTCCACAAGCGGCATCAATATCATCGCCCCTGGTTTTTCTAACCGTCACAATATAATCTTGATTCATGAGGACTTCTTTAAAACGTCTTATTTGATCACCTGATGAACATCGATATCCGCTATTAGGAAACGGATTAAAAGGGATTAAATTAAACTTACATGGCACATCTTTGACAATGTTGAGTAAAGCTTTTGCGTCCTCAATTGAATCATTAATACCGTCTAACATGACATACTCAAACGTCACAAAATCTCTCGGTGCTTTTTCTAGATAACGCTGACACCCTGCCATGAGGTCACGTATGGGGAATTTTTTATTGATGGGCACAATCTCATTCCGCAATTTATCATTCGACGCGTGAAGAGAAACTGCTAACGCCACTGGACAATCTTCCTTTAAGCGATCCATAGCATTCACTAAACCACAAGTAGAGAGTGTGACGCGACGACGACTTAAACCATAGGCTCTATCATCTAACATCAATTTCATAGCACTCACAACATTTTCATAGTTAGCTAACGGTTCGCCCATCCCCATCATGACCACATTACTGATAATGCGGTCCGTATGAGGAAGTCCGTTATAACCTTCTTGCTGCCTGACATGAAAATTAGCGAGCCAGAGTTGCCCTATAATTTCAGCCGTTGTTAAATTGCGATTAAAACCTTGGCGGCCTGTGGAACAAAATGTGCATTCCAGCGCACATCCGACTTGAGAGGAAATGCATAATGTTCCCCTATCATCTTCTGGAATAAACACAGTTTCGATACCATTATTTTGTCCCACATCAAATAACCATTTACGTGTGCCGTCATCCGAGATCGCATCACTCATAATGCTCGGTAATTGGATCGAAACCTTCTCTTTTAATACATCACGAAATACTTTAGAAATATCAGTCATCTCATTGAAATCAATGAGATTTTCTTGATAAATCCAATGCATCAACTGCTTGGCTCGATAAGGCTTTTCACCAAACGTTTCGATATATGAAACGAGGTGCTCGTAGTCCAAATCGAGCAAGTTAGTCATTTAAAAAATTAGCCGAAAAAGTATTTAATTTCGATTTTAGCGTTGTCGAGTGAATCCGATCCATGCACGGCATTAGCATCAATACTTGTCGCAAAATCTGCACGAATGGTTCCAGGAGCAGCTTCTTTAGGGTTCGTTGCTCCCATTAAATCACGGTGTTTTAAAACAGCGTTTTCACCTTCTAAGACTTGAATCATAACAGGACCAGAAATCATAAAACCCACTAAATCGTTAAAGAAAGGGCGGGCTTTGTGAACGGCATAAAAACCTTCTGCCTCGGCTTGCGAAAGGTGCGTCATTTTAGCTTTGATAATTTTTAAACCTGTATTCTCAAAACGTGTATAAATTTGTCCGATGACATTTTTTTTAACAGCGTCAGGTTTAATAATAGATAAGGTTTGTTCGATTGCCATTGTTGAATACTCCGTAAGATTTGAGATCGTTGAAAAGACTGATAAAATAACATTTTTGAAGCAATTAATAAATAACAATTCGCTGATGCCACACACCTATTTAACCAACGCGATGTATCATTTTGTGAGTCTGCCTCACTTTAAAGCCTTACGCGAACCATTACTTCAATTTTGTATGTCGCGTGAGATTAAAGGCACCATTCTTTTGGCTGATGAGGGCATGAATGGCACGGTAGCGGGATCAGAAAAATCTATTCATGAATTTCTTCATTTCTTAAAAAATGATCCATTTTTTGAAGGCAACTTTAAAAACTTAAGCCATAAAGAATCTTGGTCGGATAAACACCCTTTCTACCGCATGAAAGTAAAACTTAAAAAAGAAATCGTGACTTTAGCGGTTCCTGGTGTTTCCCCAACAAAGCTCGTGGGTAAATACATCAAACCTCAAGATTGGAACGCCATCATCTCTGACCCTGAAGTGGTGCTGATTGATACACGCAATGATTACGAATATGCGATTGGCAGTTTTAAAAATGCCATTAATCCCAAAACGAATACCTTCAGAGAATTTCCAGAATACGTTAAAACAAATTTTGATCCTAAGAAACATAAAAAAATCGCTATGTTTTGCACTGGTGGTATTCGTTGTGAAAAAGCATCTTCTTATATGATGAGCGAGGGTTTTAATGAGGTGTACCACTTAGAAGGCGGCATTTTAAAATATTTAGAAGAAGTTAAACCTTCAGAGAGCCTATGGCAAGGCGAATGTTTTGTGTTTGATCAACGTGTAGCGATTAAACATGGGTTAGAGGTGGGTGATTACGATCAATGTTATGCATGCAGATATCCACTCACCCAACAAAGCCTTGAGAGCACCAAATATATACCAGGGATTTCCTGTCCTCACTGTTATAACAAACATAGTAATAAAAAGATAAAAAGTCTTACAGAGAGACAAAAACAAGTTATTCTAGCTAAACAAAAGGGCGAAATGCATATAGGTAAAAAATTATCTAAATAGATTAATAATTTGATTTGCAGCTTTTTTTGGAGAGTAATTTTTATTGGCAAAATTAATACAGTTGCTCACTAATTTCTTTTTATTTATAGAGCCAATAAACTTTAAAAGCTTTTTTTCTAAAAATCTCGTATTTTTAAAAGAATATGCGATTCCCAAATTATTTCTATTTATAATTTCAATTAAATCATTTCCTTTATTAACTATTGCAATAGTGGGAAGTCCTGATAGCAAATAGGATATGAATTTACCTGGAGTATTATGCGTGCTATGCCTTAAATTTAATGTAATTAAACCGAAATTGCACTGCTTATAAAGTGAAATAAGCTCGCAAGCTGGGACTTGATTCAACATAAGAATATTAGTCAATAAATTGCATTTAACTATGTCTTTAATTCTATCAAATTCAGAACCATTGCCTATAAATAAAAAACCAAATTTTTTATTTTCTTTAAAAAAAGAAGCAATATTTAATAAGTTTTCAACTTGTTGTGATTTGCCGAAATTACCTGCATAAACGAAAACAAATTTACCTTTAAGAATTGTTTTGTTTAAATTAATCTTTGTTTTAATAGGCTTTCTTTTGTGCATCCAGTTATTCAAGACTTCTATTTTTTTTAAATGCTCTAGATAGTTCTTCTTAAAATAACTGATATTAGAAATTGACTGAATTCCTATTCTATCTGCTAGCTTGTACTGGTAACTCTCAAAAAATTTAAAAAAATAATATATTATATTTTTTTTCATAACCCCAGTATCTACTGCCCACTGGGGGAAGATATCTCTTAGAATTAAATAAGATTTAACTTTTTTTTTAAACTTTAAAAAATGAATAACAAACCCAAAAAAAATTGATGGCGAATACCAAATAATTCCATCGTAATTTTCTATTTTATTTAGTATTATTGCCAAGAGGATAAGGAATGGATTAAAAAGCTCACTAAAAAATCTATATGGGAGATTGTAGCTTTTTGCGTTAAAAGTTCTAACACTCAAAATTGTTCTATTTATTCCAAAAATTATTTTTGTTTTATGAAAAATTGAATTATTAGGAACTATTAGAAGAGTATGGTCTCCATTTTCCCCAATTTGATGTACTAGATCCTCTATTAAAATAGCTGCAGAGTTCATTACGGGGGGGAAGGAATCAGCTATCAATAAAAAAATCATTAGGAATCCTCAGAAAACACTGACTTAAGGAAGGATTTACTACTTAAGATTTTTTGCGTTGTAAAAGGGATTTTTAAATACCGCTTAACTGCATTTGAAATAGACAATGGCGAATTAGGATCAAAAGAAAAAACTGGGGAGCAAACATCTCTCACAAAATCTAATTCTGAAGCTAAAATTGGCAAATTAAAAATCTTAGCCTCTATTAGTGGCAGACCAAAAGATTCGCTTAATGAAGGGTAAATTAATGCCCTGCTAGATAAATATAGATCGGAAATTTTACTAGGTTCTGATATGTAAGTATTACATAAATTCAAATTATATTTTTTAGAGATTTTTTTAATTGAATTAATTTTATCATACTGAGAATTGGGTATAGTTAAAAGAAGTGATGGTCTTATATTTTCCTCTGCCAAAAGTATCCAAGCTAAAATAAGATTTTTGTGGTTTTTATGCACTGAAGCATCAGCAATATAGACAAAGTCGTATTTTTTTTGATTTATACTTCTTTGTTTTAAATAAAATTTGTCAAAAAAAGGTTTTTTTGTTAGCATTTTATCTATTCGATTTTTTTTAAAAAAAACTTTCATCTCATAAAGCATTGAGTCATTTTGAACAATAATCTCGTCACAAAAATGAAAGGATTTTGTAAAGAAATAGTTTTTTAGATTTTTATATAAATTAAAAAAAGAATTTTTATAATTTAAGTGAAGCCTATTTTGGAAGAACACTACAACATAACCTAGGTTCTTGATTAATGGGGGCGCTCCATGCATACAAATCAATTTAGTAGCAGAATCTGAGTGTACATAAATATAAATTTCCGTTAGCAAAAAGGAAAAAATGCCATTTTTACAATATCTAGTATCAAAATTTGTATTTGTCAAAGAAAAATTTACTCTAGGGTCAATAACTAACAATGAATTTTTATAATTTTTAAATTGATATATCAATTGCAGCAATAAAGTCTTACCCCCACCTGAATTAACATATGGTGCATATATAATAAATTTATACGTCTTCATACTTTTGCCCTGATATATAAGCTTAAGTTTGTTGAAAATAGAGAAATAATCATAAAATAAGTTAAAGGGTCAAAATAACCCCCCCCTCTGATAAATAAATATACAAAATATGAAATATAAACAACATCTAGAAATGTAGTCATATTATTGAGATTAGAATTAAGTGGGCAATTCATCATTTTTCTATAGCTTCTTACCTTAAAAATGAAAAGAATAATATAAGCAATTAAAAGCAATGCCCCAATTAATCCAAATTCATTAAATATTTTTGCTCCTAAAGTAGAGCCGTCCAAAAGACTTAAAGGATAAAACTCAATCTGATATTTATCAAGAAGGCCGTAAATTCCTAACTGCTGAAATCCTAACCCAAGGCCATTAGTAAATTTGAAATTTAAAATACCCCTTAACCAACCCGAACAAAATACTGCTGTAGATGCAGAAATGTTTTGTGAATGCGAACTCCCGTCGTATTTTTTAAAAAAAACTGGAGAGCTTATTCCGCCCTGTGAGGTAAAAGAATTTATAGAATTCTTTGAAGAAAAAGATAGGAATGCATTAATCGGAATTCTTTCATAAACGTAAGCTTGTAAATCATAGCCATGATGATTACTACCTCCGGTGAAAAAAATTATACAAAGGTATAGCAAATAAAATTTAATTGTTTTTTTAAGCTTTAAAAAAATAAAAGGTGTAAAAAAAAGTGGTATTAAAAGTGTTAGTGATGGAATATCTAGTGCTAATTTAAGAGAGAGGCCAGATAGAAATAAACGCTCAAAATCATTTCCTTTAAAGAATCGATATAGAAAAAATGGCATGAACATTAGGGCAAATTTACTTGGTTCATCAAAATAAAAAATTGGCTTGCCAGCAGCCCCAGAAAAATTAAATCCAAGGTCACTAACAAAACCTAATCCTAATAAAATATAACAAAATGAAGTAATAACTTTAGACAGAATATTGTCATTAATTTTATTTTTTATTAGATAAAAAAAATATGCACTCAAAATGAGGGTGCTCATGTATAGAAGGGATAATAAAAATCTCTCATAGTTAAAATCGTTAGAGAGATAACCACATAGAAGACCGTGAATGAAAACGAAGAAAATAATAATTAAAGAAACTAAAAATTTCATATTAAATTCAGGTTTAATTTTATTTGTCCCAAACTTTATCGCCCAAAAAAGAATAAGTAATGTGGACAATAGTGATATGAAAAAAGAGTTTGAGTGAGAGAGATCAAAGGTCAAGTGAAAAAATGATGGAAAAATACACAAAAGTAATAAAAAAGCGAAGTAATTAAAAAAAACTAATTTTTTAGAAATGTTTTTTAACATATTTCCTTCATTTGAATTTTTTTTCTAAATATTTAAAAAGAATATTATAAAATATAAGGGTAATTAAAATTAAGATAATATACTGTAACGTACTTAAGGGCATATAACCAAAATTTATTAGCCGATAACAAAATAAATTTGATACAAATGAACTAATTACATAGTTTTGCTCAGAAATGAATAGAGAAAACCATTCAAGGAGGTTCGCAAAAAAAGTGACAAGTGTAATAAAAATAATCAAATAAAGGAAGGATCCTGTGTAAAAGAAGAAGGCAATATACCCAGGTAAGGTAACAAATTGTTTTTTTGTAAAATCAACTTCCTTGTATGGGGAATCAATAAAGTTTTTGTCAAAAAAACTTAATCCCCTGACATTTTTCTCAGCTAAAGACGACCTGAACAACTCAACCCCCAAAAGAGGGTTTGAGGATACTGCAATAACCCCCTCAATACCAACCCATCTATCAATTAACATTGGTTTAGCCCACTGATCAATCAAAATTGATATATCTTTTTCGCTAACAGGCTGCTTAGTGAAATTTGATAAACCTGAGGTATTGCTAGCAATAAAATTAGCATCTCTATTTTTAGTTACAGAATACAAAGAAAGAATAAATAGCAAAAAAATAAATAAAAATATAGATAAGCTCGTAGCAAATCCAATTCTTATTTTATTGAGGCTGCAATATTTAAAAATACCAACGAAAATGGAAAGACTGGTGAGCACCATTGCCCTTGAAATTTGAGAAATACTTGAGGCCATGTTTTCAAAGAAAATGATTGAAGTAAAAAACAATGGAAATTTTTTTTTGCCAAAAAGTTCGATTTTAAATAGATTTAAAATGAAGAATGTGAAACCGAAAGATATGAAATATTTATAAAAATTTAGAGTGAAAAAACTATAGTGGCTAATGCCCCCTTTAGTATAAATTGAAAAATGATAATTTGTATAATTTATAAGAAAAACCACGATTACAAATGAAGTAATAATTACTAGCCTATATTTTAAGTATTGTTTTTTAATTAAATTCAGCTTAATGGTCTTTTTATGAGAGAAAAGACCAAAAATATAATGAGACAATAAACTAACCAAAACTGTTACTGCAAAAGAAACTGAAGAAACTAGAAGGGCAGTATCAATATTTTCAATTGTAGTACCTTGCTGCACTAGGGATTTGTAATAATCACCACCTAGATAGATAGAGGTGTTAAATTTCAAGAAAAAACCCATCGATAAATAAAAAGCAATAAAGATGTCAAAGAAATTGCTTCTTTTTAATGTTGCATTCAAAACCAAAAAAAGTGAAGTCAGATCGAATAGTGCAAGAATGAATTTATTTCCATTATAAAAATTAATTGTAAATAATGAAAGTAAAGCAAATGAGACTATTAGACTAATTTTTACGAAATTAAATTTTAATACACTCATTGTCAAAAGCTTCTTAAAGTTCAATATAGAGAAAAAAGTATAAAAATAAACATTATTAAATCAAGAGGTAATCTAAAAATACTAATGTTAATTTCTTTTTTTAATATATTAAAAATATAAATCTCTAGGATGGCAATAAAAAATAGCATTTTTAGATACAACTCACTTTTATTTTGATAAAAAAGCCAAAGTAAAAAAATACTATATAAATAGAATTTACAATTAGAAAAACTAATAACAATTTTTTTTTGTTTCATAAAAAATTACACATCCCGAAAGCCTAAAAATTTAATCGCTAGAGTAAAAAATAAAGTTAATAAAAAAAACTCAAGAATTAGAAGAGCAAATGTGTTTAATTTTCCCACTCTCTCTGTAATAATTTGATACCTTAAATTATATAAATAAATCGTGAAGAGTGTCATAAGGGTAGGTAAGAAGTAAAGAACTATGATGCTTTGTCTTATATTTAGGAAAGATAAAGAAACAAGCAGGAACGCAAAGGCTACGAAATCCTCATACAAGGTATTATCATGTAATTTTTGAATTATATAAAACCTTAAAGCATTTAATAAAATAGTAAACCCTCCACCAATAAACGAAATAATAGTTAGATATAAATCTATATTAATATGCCTGAAGTAATCAGATACTTGCATGCTATTTTTACTTAAAGTGATAAAAATAAAAGCTAGAAAAATGAGTGAACTAGTAATTAATAGCAATTTATGAAAGTATTTTTTTAAACTATTAAATTTTTTTCTACTTTTAATTTCTGATATGTAAGACGGCAAAAAAACAGAACTAATTAATGAACCAATAACCCCTCCGATGGCAATAGAACTTATTACTATTGAGGCATTGTGGGTTCCAAATATTTTTAATGTTTCTCCTCTGAATAGATAATTGCCAAAAGATACAATAAGATTTGACCCAAGCAGATTGATAAAAAACCAGTTTTTTAGTAAATCTCGAACCGTTTTATTAATTTTTGTTATTTTTAAAGCAGTAAATAAGAAAAGGTATTTCTTTCCAAACAAAATAAATGTGGAGAATATCCATGATGCAACATACATTATTGTAGAGTTAGGGGAATAAATAACTACTAAAGGAAAAGGAATCAAATATAAAGATTGAATTAAAAAATATTTAGTGTTATAAAATTCTAAAATCATTAACTCCTCTATCCAGTCGAATACCTTCCTAATTAAAATTAGAATAATCAGATAATTATGATTAAGGCCTAAACTTACAAAATAAATTGCAGGTAAAACAACAAAAAATGCGCTAAGTATTCTAAAGCTTACTAAGTTCCTAAAAAAATTTTTATTCGAAAGCACTATGTTTCTAGAATCACCGGAAAGGCATGCAATAATTACTAAAATTAAACTTGAGGATATTGCTATCTCAGCCGACTCTTCATGAAGCCCAAAAATATTTAAGAAGGTGAAGATATATGTTGTAGAGACATAATGAAAAAAATATGGTAGTGATTGTGTAATTTTTCTATTATTCATAATTTACAAAAATTTATTCAAAATTAGTCTTCTAATAACAATTTCTGGCAAGAAAATTTTGAGAATTTTTCTTACTGTTGCATCTAAAATACTCAAGAAATAACAGAATCGGAACCGCAACTTTAATTTTCTTCCGCATATAGCATTGCAGGAGTCAATGATTGTTAAAATCCTATTCGACTCTGATATTCCCCCAGTAATTACTACGGAAACAATTTGATTTGAATTTACAAAATCACACTTATTTTTATATGCTTCATAAAAAAATTTATGGTCAGCTGAAAATTTATATTTAATCTCAAATAAATTTTTTTTATGATATTTTAGACTTATTAAAGCTGACTGATGGCAAAACTGCATACCTTTCCAAATATTTTTTAAAGGCCCCGGATTCTGGATTCGACTAAATTTATCATAATCAATTTTAACTCCACCAAAGTAAATAACTGCTGTTTTGTTTATTTTTTTTACTAATTTATATATTGTATTATCAGAAAAAAAAATATCTCCAGAGTTCATAAAATTAACCCATTCCCCATTTGCTAAAATTAATCCTTTATTCATAGCATCGTAGATACCTTGATCAGGTTCACTTAAAAAATAATTAATTTTAGACTTGTACTTATTTATTATTTCAATTGTTCCATCTTTGGATCCACCGTCAATAATAATATATTCAATATTTGGATAATCTTGCTTTAGAACGCTCTCAATGGTTTTCTCGATCAGATTTACACTATTAAATACAACAGTGATTATTGAAATTTTGGGAAAATTGGGTTTATTAATTTTTTTATAGGGGCCTAGTTCCATTGGTCAAAATGTGTCACTAAATACGGATGGTGAGGTTTAGGGATACTATAAAAATGTATAGTGGCCTTACTTTGATCAATAAAAGTTTTTTTGTCAAAAGTTTATTCTTTCACGCTCAACGACAAGAGGTCGTCTTAGTACCTGAGTATAAATATTACCTATATATTCTCCTAAAATCCCGATCATTAATAGCTGAATTGATACAAAAAAGAATATTCCAATAACTAAGGGTGCCATTCCAAGGGTCATTTCATCCCAATGTATAAGTTTTATAATGAAGTATGAAACTGCAATAATAAAACTCGTCAACGACGCAATAAATCCAAAAATAGTACATACACGTAAAGGTATTTTTGAATGAGAAGTAATTCCTAACATTCCAATATCATAAAGAGTATAAAAATTGTTTTTTGAAACACCTTTTACACGAATTGGCTGATTATATATATATTCATATTTAGAGAAACCTATGTCACAAATGAGGCCCCTCCAATATGGATAGGGGTCATCTATAGAGATTATTGCATTAATAACTTTCTTGTCATATAAGCCAAACCCAGTAAAATTTTTAATTAATCTAATTTCTGATAACTTTGTTATTAGCGAATAATAAAGTTTACGTAAAAAAAATAGAAAAGATGATTCATCGCTAGTTTCTTTTACCCCCAAAACCATATCATATTTACCCTTTTCCCATATTTTTATAAATTCATATATTAATGATGGAGGGTCTTGTAGATCTGCGACGAGTGAAATAACAGCATCTCCCTTTGCTTGCTTAATAGCATATGCCGGTGATCGAATGTGACCAAAATTTCTAGAGTTAATTATTAATTTAATTCTTTTGTCAGTTTTGCAATGCTCTCTTAAGATATCAACTGTTCGATCTGTTGAAGCATTGTCAATAAAAATATGCTCATAATTATACGTAGTAAGCCTTGTGTTAAATTGATCATTAACTAAACTTATAAGTCGAGATATATTTTCTGCTTCATTGTAAGTTGGTGTAACAATACTTATTAACTTTTTCATTTTTAAATACCTCTATTAAATATAGCCTTACACTCACGCTCAATATTTTCTAATGAACTCATACTTGGGATATAGCTAATATATGTTTAGCTTCATAAATAACACCCTCAAGTGAGGTTAAAGAAGGTTGATATCCAAATTGAGAAGCTCGTTTATTTAATGAATAATAATGTGGTTTTCGTCCAGTTGCATTAACACCTGCAGCATTTTCTTCATATTCATATTGTAAACCAAACTCATCTTTAAAGGTCTCGAGTAAAATTGATTTTTCTATTGGTAATTTACTGTAACAATCGATTACATCATTTTTCAGCGGGGAATTTAATATAGCACTAATGATGCTATGAAAATCTTTTGGTGTTATATAGTCTCTAACCATAATTTCTGATGAAGTTTTTAGAATTGTCCGATCGCGAGTTGATCTAACAATATCGGCTATTAAAAACCGTGACTCCATGTCTTGCGAGTGGCTAAAATAATTAAAAACTCTTATGTCCACAATTGGCAAAGAACTTAATGAGCGATGACGGCACTCTGCATGAAGTTTACTTACTCCGTACCAATCTTGGGGGTGTAAATTATTAATATCCACTGTTGACTTGGTTGTTTCATCCACTGGAAATTTAAAACTCGAACAATAGGCAGCTCCACTACTTAGGAATATATAACGGCATTTTGGATTTTTGTGAAGATATTTTAAAGCTAGCTCATCATAATTGATAGTTACATCAAAAATAGAAGCACCCATTGCGGCTGCTTTTACGGGATTTCCAACTCCCACAAAATTTAAAATTACGTCAAAACTTTGTGTTCCGAAAGAATCAAAAGAATCAACATGCTTGATTTTTGATAGCCCAATATTACCTAACCATTTGATTACTTCTTCGGGCCGACGTGCAAACAAATGCAAATCCTTATCTTTTTCATTTGACAATAAAATTATCAAATCTTTAGCAATCTCACTTGTGGCACCCAATATACAAATTTTCATAATTTAATTTATATTTAAGGCTTCATTTAATTCTTTATCAAGATCGGCTTGTGGAAGATAAGGGTACATTTCATGTAGCGATTTAGATTGCATGCGTCCATCGGCAAGCTTTTCTGACATTACTGACGGAATTATTCGCTGGCTTTGAAGTGCATTAATTTCCACTAACACAGGCCCATCAATTGCTAAAGCTTTCTTTATTGCATCATTCATTTCCATGTCATTCTTGCAGTATATATATGGAAGACAATATGTTTTTGCTTGGCTTTCTATATTTGGAATAAACACTCCACTTTCAGGATCTGTTCCAACAAGCATACCGTTAAAAAAATCACGCTGAGTATTTCGTATGGAATCGTATCCATTATTATTAAGTATGAATAACTTAACGTTTAAATTATAATGACTTGAAATTGCTAAATCATGAATATTTGTCATTAACGAACCATCGCCTGTCACACATATTGTTGGAGAGTTATTATTCGAAGCTATACCATTGCTTGCAGGGAGTGCAAAACCCATTGCGCCCAATGAACCTGAAGATATAAAACGCTGGCTTTCTTTTAATCTAAATCCTTGTCCCATAGCATAAAAAGCCGACCCTGCATCAGTAACAATAACTTCATTTCCTTTGAGTAAGGAGCTTAAAGATTCAACAAAGTCATAATAATTTATTGCATCATTTGATCTATCATGCTGTTCAAGATTTACAGCAAAGCGTTTTTTCCAAGAAAGACACATATCTCTCCATTTATCATTAGCAAATCCTTCTTGGATCATTGAATCAATTGTATTTATAAAAAGCACTAAATCAGCTTTTATTTTAATGTCAACATTGACTTGCTCTCGAGCCAAGATAGCTTCATCTATGTCAATTTGAATCTTTATTGCATTAGGGGCAAATAACTTATTTTCCCAGCCTGTAGTTTGAGAATGCAAACTACAGCCTATACACAAAATAACATCTGCGGTTTGTATTGCAAAATTACCTGCCCGATCCCCCTTTGGACCGCTATGCCCAATAAATAAAGGGTGGTCATAAAAAAGAGCATCTTTACCTAGCTGTGAGGTTACAACCGGAATTTTCATGCGACTAACCAATTGTCTAAATATATCTACCGCTCCTGCAACACGAATACCAGCGCCAGATAGAATTAATGGTCTTTTCGCATTAGTTAGAATTTCGATAACCCTTAATAAATCGGATGGCTTAATTTTGGTAGCTTTTTTTGTAGGATAAAATCCTTCAAGATCTTCAGTTTCAACAAGAGCCCCTTGAACATCTAATGGAATATCTAAAAGAACTGGGCCAGGCCTTCCATCTAAAGCTAAATAAACAGCTTTTTCCAGATGATAACGAATTTTTGTGGGGTCATTGATCATCAATGAATATTTTGTCACTGATTTAACAATTGGAGCAATATCAACCTCAAAAGTACCAAACTGACGCAAATCCTTAATATTGGAACCTTGAATTGTTTGGCTATATTTACTTTGGCCTGTTAAAAACAATACCGGGCTACTATCTTGCCATGAGCCAACTACCCCGGTCAGCAAATTTGTCGCTCCTGGGCCGCTAGTTGCAAAGCAAACTCCAATATTTGATGAATATCTAGCGATAGCATCAGCAGCTATGGCAGAGCATTGCTCGTGATGATTACAAATAATTTTTAAATTTTTTGCTCGTCCGAGAGAGTCAACCATATGCATCATGCCACCACCAGAAAGCATAAATACTGACTCAACGCCTTGTTGCTGAATGAACTGAGTAATATAATCAGCAACCCGGATTTTCATAAAAATTCCTTGTAATTCAGAAATTAAACTTAAAAAGTTGCTGTAGCACTTTTAAAGCTTGCCACAGCTTCTTTGCCTGCTGAAATCAAAAGGGAAGTATCAACTGAGTAAACTAAAAACTTTACGCCTCTATGAATTGCATTAGCAATATCCTCTTTACACCTTACCATTAAGCCTGCAGCCTTTCCAGCGTTATTAATTTTCTCAATTAACATATTTAAAATATCTAATAATATTTGACCTTTTACATCTCCTTTATAACCAAGCGCTACTGAAAGATCATAAATTCCAATATATACAATATCTAAGTCTTTAATATTTAATATTAAATCTATATCATCTAAAGCAGATTTGCTTTCTATAATCACCGAAGAAAGACTAAAGTCATTTTTAAATTTACCTTCCTGATTACTATTGCCGCCCTCGTAAAAACCAGCACGAGTAAAAGGGTTATATCCTCTATTCCCATCAGGATAAAACTTCATCATCGATATGCTTTCAGATGCAGAATCATAACCATCAATCTGAGGAACAATAATTCCATGCGCGCCCAAATCTAAAGCTGACTGTATAGCTGAAAGATTCATTCCAGGAACCCTTACAATTGGCGAGCAACCAACCGCTTCACAAGCTCTTATGCAAGAGTCTAATGAAGTAACGTCATAAATACCATGCTCCATATCTAAAATCAAAAAATCAAAACCAGATAAAGCTAAAATTTCAACAACTACTGGAGATGAAATAATTGACCACGTTCCAATTACTGGATAGCCTTTTTTCAATTTAAGCTTAAGTGCATTGTCTGAGGTAAGCATTGATGACCTTTAAATAAAAATTATTTTTTTGTACAAAGATGCCATTGAATTGTTTTTTCCAAAGCCTCTTCTAATGGAGTGTATACGAGCAATTTATAATCTTCAATTGCATGGTTAATTTGAGGCAATAATTTCAATTTTTTATTCTTAAGTCTTGGAGCAGTATTTAAAATAATATCAGGGCATGGATAGAATTTTTTTGCAACAAGCTCAGCTAATTCTTTCAGGGATGTTTCTTGATTACTTCCTACATTAATAACATCTCCAGCTGAGGCATTTAAAAGTAAAGTTAAAAACCAAAAAGCGGCATCACTTCCGTAAAGATAACTTCTAACTACTTCGCCATTACCCTGAAGTTTTATAGCATGGCCATTAAGCGCATCAGATAAAAAAGTTGTTTGCGCCCATGGATTATCTAATAATTGATAAGGTCCTATAAATGAGAAAGGTCGACAAATAACAATAGGTAATCTTGATTGTGAAATAGCGGCTATACATATAGATTCTGCAAATCGCTTTGAATTTATATAAATATTTGCCGCGTCACTAGATAGATTTTCAAAAGTATATTCTGAGTTATGGTTATTAGAATTTTGAATGTTTCCTGATACCAGGCCAGAACTTAAATAAAGAATTTTCTTTAAATTTCCCATTCTTTCAGCAATTCTCATGAGATTTATTGTTCCCTCAGAAATTACCGAGGCAGTTTCAAGTGGATTCGAGGCATGAAATCTTGTATCAGGATTACTGCCAGCATGAATTACCCATTCCGCATCCATAGGGAAATTAATTAATTGACGTACGTCTGATTTAATTAATTTAATATCTTTGCGAGCAGAAAGATGCGGCCATTTTTTTTGGAACTTATCTGTATTACGGGCAATTAAATTTAATTCAATATTAAAATTATACTCATCATTTAATACAGAAATCATTTCTGCAATCCAAGTGCCTACAAACCCTGTACCTCCAATAACAACTACTTTTGAATTTTTTAATTCGTCAATAGCCTTAGTCTTATCATTTAAAATTCTTAAACAATCTGACCGAGTAATTTTTTGATAATCGTTTAACATAAAAATCCTATTTTTCTCGTTGACTTAAGTCTTTAGCAACTTCTAAGATAATATCTTCTTGTCCAGCTACAATCTTTCTTTTACCTAATTCAAAAAAAATATCACGAGGATCTAATTTAAATTGTTCGGCAATGCGGCTAACTGGCTTCACAAATCCTGAAAAAACGCCTGCCATTCCACTTACAACGCTAACTGATTTAATAGTAGGCATTTCAGTCATTAAGAATTTTTCGGCCAGATCCCCTGCGTCTAAAATCTTATGGAGATCTATTCCGGTCTCGTAATCTAACCTTTGGAGCACGGCTATGAGAACTTCAAGTTGAGTATTGCCTGCTCCTGCGCCAAAACCTCTTGCAGTAGCATCCAATAATGATGCCCCTGCATCTGCTGCAGCCACCGAATTAGCGATAGCTAAGCCTAAATTATTATGTCCATGAAAACCCACCATAATAGACAGCTCACTAACTAGAAGCTCTACCCTCTCGCTAACATCATTAGGTAAATAATGTCCTGAAGAATCCATAAAAACAACGCCTTCCGCACCATATAATTCCATCTTTTTAGCTTGTTCTAGAAGTGCTTTGGGTGAAATCATATGCGACATCATCAAGCAACCCCAAACATTAGCGCCAGCTTTTCTTGCGAAGCTTATATGCCGCTCACATATATCTGCCTCCGAACAATGTGAAGCTACGCGAACAACGTCAACACCTAATTCGAGCGCAGGCTTAAGATCTTTCTCGATCGTCGCAAAACCAGGAATTACATGAACACCTAACTTTGAATTTTTCAGATTTTTACGTGCAATTTTTAAAGCTTCACTGTCCTTTATTTTTGATTCACCTAATTGAAGGGAAGAAGCCCCAATACCATTTCCATGCCCCACCTCTACAATTGAAACGCCTGCTAAATCTGCCGCAATACAGTATTTTTCTATCTGCTCAGCCGAAATTTGATGTCGGACTGCATGATTACCATCACGAAGAGTTGGGTCACTAATAATGATATTTTCTTTAGTCATTTTTACTTAAATTTATATCAGCTCTTTTGCGTATTCTTCTGCCATTGCAATAGCAGCACAATTAATAATATCTAGATTGCCAGCGTACTGAGGAAGGTAGTCCCCAAGCCCCCTGACCCGAACCATAACAACGATACGATCATTTTCAATGATTGGACCTAAGATTAATTCATACCCAGGAACATATGTCTGAATCTTTCTAACAATCTTACCTAAAAATTCTTTTAGGGACGAAAGATCGGGATCCTTTGTTTTGGCAAAAATTGTAGTTTGCATATTAACGCATGGCTCAGCTGGGTTAAGATTAAGAATTGCTTTTGTATATTTAGCGCCTGAGAATTGCTTAATACCATCCTCGGTAGTTTTAATGTACTCATCTAAATTTTGCCTTGTGGCAGGCCCAGCACTTCTTGAGGCAATAGTTGATACAACTTCAATATACTCAATCTCTTTTTGTGTTTGACCAATTGCATAAGCAACGGGAATGGAAGCTTGTCCACCGCAAGTAATTATATTGACATTAAATTCGCTAAGTGAATTATTTAAATTGACGCTCGGAACACACATTAAACCTAATTTTGCAGGTGTTAGGTCAATGATTCTCTTGTTAAGAGATTTTAAAATCGGTTCATGCTCAATATGACTTGATGCTGAGGTTGCATCAAAAACCAAGTCGCAGCAATCTGGATTTTTAACAATGTAATCGATACTATCAGAAGAGACATTCACACCAAGCTCTAAAGCTTTCTGCATACCTGAAGAATTAAGATTTCTTCCAATAAAGACAGTGCACTCCAAAAATTTTGAGCGCATTACCTTAACCAAAAGATCGGTACCAATATTTCCACTTCCAAGAATTGCAATTTTGAGTTTTGATTTAGAAGTATTCAAATGAATATTTTTTTGATTAATTAAAAATTAATGCCTATAAAATTCTCAATTTTTGAAACTGAAAAATCAAGCATTTCTTTAGAAAGTCCAGGATAGAGTCCAATCCAAAAACTATCATTCATTACAATATCAGTATTTTTTAAATCTCCACTTATTCTATAACTCCTCCCTGTCATATATGGCTGGCGCACTATATTCCCCGAGAATAAAAGTCTTGTTCCGATTTTATTTTGGTCTAAATAATTAATCAGATCTACACGCTTTATATTCGCTTCAGGTTTAATGGTTAAAAGAAAACCAAACCATGATGGATTACTATTCGGCGTTGCTTCTGGAAGCTTCAAAAATTCATTGCAAGATTGAAGTTTTTCGTAGAGATAATTAAAGTTATCACGTCTCGCTTGAATAAAAGCAGTGGCTTTTTTTAATTGAGCAACTCCACAAGCAGCTTGCATATCGGTTATTTTAAGATTGTAGCCCAAATGACTATAGGTATATTTATGGTCATAACCTTCTGGTAAATCGCCAAGCTTCCAACAAAATCTTTTACCGCAAGTATTGTCTTTACCTGGCGGGCAGTAACAATCACGCCCCCAATCTCGTATACTTGCAGCAATTGCTCTCAACTCGTCGTTGTTTGTAAATACAGCCCCTCCTTCGCCCATAGTAATATGGTGGGCAGGATAAAAACTTAACGTAGAAATATCCCCAAAGGTCCCAACCATTTGACCTTTATATGTTGAACCAAGCGCGTCACAGCAGTCTTCTACTAGCCATAAATTATATTGTTTACATAAAGCTACAACCCCATCTAAATTAAATGGATTTCCCAATGAGTGCGCTAGCATAATGGCCCTAGTTTTACTGCTAATTGCAGACTCAATTTTACTAATATCAATATTATGGGTATCACAATCTATATCAACAAATACAGGCACTGCACCAAATTGTATAATGGGATTAACGGTTGTCGGAAAACCAGCCGCTACAGTAATTACCTCGTCGCCCTGACGTATTGCTCTCTTTCCTAGCCTGTGTGAAGTAAGTGCATTAAATGCAACAAGATTGGCAGACGATCCAGAATTCACGCTTAGAACATACTTTACGCCTATAAAAGCAGCTAAAGTTTTTTCAAACTCCTCATTAAATCGGCCTGTTGTTAGCCATCCATCCAATGAAGCCTCTACCATATTTTTCAATGCTTCTGAGTCCAAAACCTTTCCTGAGGGAGGGATGGGAGTGGTTCCAGGTAAAAATGCTTGAGCGCTGAATACAATGGCTGAATAATCATCTACTAAATTAGCAATTTGTCGACGTATAGATTCGGTTGTCTTATTTTCCATTAAATTCTCATTTTTTTATTAGGTTTTGATAACTTAAAATTTGTTGCAATGTGAAATCATGCATATTAGCGCCCAAAAGCCTTTTTTGAGACCAATCCACCACCATAGCTAAAGATTGCTCAAGATTGAGTCTTGGACTCCATCCAAGTTTAGTCTTAGCCTTTGAAATATCTAATTTTAAATAATTAGCTTCATGAAAATTGGCTTCTGAGTGATTTTTCCAATTGACATCTTGTCCCCAATGTTTAGCTATAGCTTCTACTACCCAACTTACAGTCTTAGAATCCTCATCATTTGGACCAAAATTCCATGCTTCAGCAAAGTCTGGTCCAAAATTATACAAAGCTTCAGCTAGCATTAAATATCCGCTTAATGGCTCTAACACATGCTGCCAAGGGCGCACAGCATTAGGACTTCTAATTTGCATTTCGTAGTTTTGTTCAAAAGCTTTTATGGTATCCGGCACTAGTCGATCTTTTGCCCAGTCACCTCCGCCAATAACATTTCCAGCTCGAACAGTAGATATTGCAATCCCATGATGGGAATAATTATTTAAGTTAAAAAAAGAAGATCGGTATGCAGCAGTTATAAGCTCTGTACAGCCTTTACTGCTGCTATATGGATCATAGCCTCCCATTGGTTCAATTTCTCGGTAATTCCATAGCCTTTCACGATTTTCATAGCATTTATCTGAAGTAACGACAATTAAAGCTTTTATACCCTTAATAGAGCGAATTATTTCGAGTAAATTTACAGTTCCCATAATATTCACAGAATAAGTATCTACCGGATTTTTATATGATTCCCTAACTAACGACTGAGCAGCCATATGAATAATAATTTCTGGTGAAGCCTCATTTAAAGCGTCTCTTAGATTATTGACATTGCGAATATCACCTAAAAATGAATGCATCCCATTCAAAACACTCGCCAATTCGAACAAATTTGGCTCGGTTGGTGGATTTAAAGCATAACCAGTAACTTTTGCTCCCAATTGCTGTAACCACAAAGAAAGCCAGGAGCCTTTAAATCCGGTGTGGCCCGTCAAAAAAACTCGTTTATTTTCCCAGAACTCTGAATTCACTACCAAACTTTCCAGGGTGCATTACCTGAAGCCCACAAATCTTCAAGGAAATTTTTATCTCTTAGAGTATCCATTGGCTGCCAAAATCCTTCATGTTTATAAGCTTTAAGCTGATCATTTTTAGCGAGGAACTCTAAAGGCCCTCTTTCCCAAATTGTTAAATCATCATCAATTAAATCGAAAACTTTGGCTGATAATACAAAAAAACCGGCATTAATTAAGTTGGAGTCACCTTGTGGTTTTTCTCTGAAAAGTGTTACATGCTGGTTGTTGTCAATATCCAAAACACCAAATCTGCCAGGCGCTTGCGAAGCGGTTAAAGTAGCTTGAAGTCCATGAGCCTGATGAAAGGAAACTAATTCAGAAATATTTATATTTCCGATACCGTCTCCATAAGTAAAACAAAAAGTATCTTCACTGGAAAGGAAATTAGCTGCGCGTTTAAGTCGGCCACCTGTCATAGTGTCCTGGCCTGTATCGATTAATGTTACTTTCCAAGGCTCAGCGGAATGCTGAAGTACCTCTATTTTATTATTAGCCAAATCAAATGTAACATCAGATGAATGCAAGAAATAGTTAGCAAAATATTCTTTAATTACATAGCTTTTATAGCCACAGCAAATAATAAAATCATTAATACCATGATAAGAGTAAAGTTTCATGATATGCCAAAGAATAGGCATTCCGCCTATTTCAACCATAGGTTTTGGCTTTAGTATGGTTTCTTCAGACAATCTAGTTCCAAGTCCACCAGCAAGAATAACTGCTTTCATAATTATTTAAGTCTATCATCAAGTCGAAAATTATCGTAGGTACTTAAGTAAATTTAAGTTTAAGTTTATTTGTAAAGTAAAAAGCTCAAGGATTAGTTATGTTATTATTACGTATCTGTCAGTAGAGTTCGATTCAAGATTATATTTTTAAAGTTAATTTTAAAAAAGCTTTTATGTCAACGTATCCTTTTTTTCTTACCAATTTAAAATCCTTAACAATTTGTCTTTCTTTTGGATTTTTCCTAATTTATTTGTTTTGGATTATTTTATTTAAAACTGCAGCCCAGGAAAACAGTTACGTAGAAACGAGTAAAATACATTTTATAATTGGCTTGTTTTATCTTTTTACAACTATTACGGTTGCATCATTTAATAATAAATTAAACACAGATTTTTTGATAAGTCTTATTACAGGAATTTATATCTATACAAGCCTTCATTATTTATTTATTTTTCAATTAATTGGCTTATGTAAAAAGAGCATTTCAATTGCAATGCTAAATACTATTTTGCAGGCCAATAAAAGCGGCAAGGAGGTTACCGAAAAATATCTAAAAAAACTAATGAAAAACAAAAATATAAGCATTGAAGACATTCGAGAGAGCAGGATAAATCAAATGTGTCAATTGAAATTTGCTAAGCATACACAGTCGCAATACCAGATTACATTTTTTGGAAAAACCATTTGTAAGTTACGCGAGATTTTATTGAAACTATCAAACTTAAAGGGCTTGTAAAGCTTATGAATGGAACTTTCATAAGCTTTATTATATTTGTTTTAACATTGTTTACACATATAATTTTTTGTCGACTTACTAATAAAGATGGGCTAGTAGTGATAGGTTTTTTATTTGGCATAATCATTACCTCAATAGACATTATAATTCTCAACTACCATAACCATTTGAATTTTTTTGGACCTTATTTATTATTTACCCTATGGATTTTATACTTAATAATAACCGTAAATATTATTAATTCAGTTACTTTAAAGATGTTGAACAGCTTATATCAAAGCCCGAATGGAAAATTTGATAAAAAAAAATTTTTAGGTATTTTTAATGAAAAAAATGGGCTTACAACTAGGCTTGATATGCTTGCAAAAAATAAATTAATAGTAAGTAAAAATAATAATTTAAGCCTTACAAATAGATCAAAGTTATTGATGGGGATTATCATTCAAATCAAATACATTTTTTCTGTCAATTAAAAGAGCTTTTTTTCGAAGAATAAACCATGTTAGAAGTTCGAGTAAACCAATAATCTGAAAAATAAAAAAATTAATCGGCTCAGACTGAATTATTGTGTAGCGATGATGAAATGTTAAACAAAGCAAAATACTTAACAACCAAAAAAAATCAAGGAAATTCAATTGAAATTTGATTTTAGAGAAAGTTTTTAAGGTCACAATAGCCATTGGAAGCAAAATCAGGCCAATATAACGACCTTGATTTCCCATTTGGTATTCAGGTCCTGGTAAGAAAGCAAAGGCCATTGGTGCTAGTATCATTAAAATCAAACCGCAGGATTCAGGTGTGCGAAGTATTGTTAATTTGTCTACCCACTTATTTGGATTCATGACAATCATAAAAATAAATGGCAATAATGGCAATGCAATACGAAAAATATGTTCAAGTAAAATAAAAAAAGAATAATGATCTGAAATTAACCAAGGAAAAATATTAAATAGCACATTAAAAGTAATTGAATTTGGTAAAGCAAAACCTGCCGATGAGTACTTTAATAGCATACAAAAAATTATTGTAATTAAATTGAGCAAACTTACTAAAAATAAGGTTATTAATCTGGATTTTTTCTTAACCCATATACTATAAAAATAGAGTGAAATCCCAGGTAAGACTAACAAAACAAACTGTTTGCCGGTGGCTGCTATTACTAATCCAAAAAGAATTGTCCTATAGCGGCCTTCCAAACAGCCTATTATTGTGAGTGATAGACCCAATACGAAAACAAGGTCAGCAAGCAGTCCCGGAACGAATAAATAAAGTCTAAAAGTATAAACTGATAGGGCTAGAAACAAAAAAATTAAAGTCCTTAGGTGCGCATTATTAGAGACCCTTAAAATTATTTTATAAAATAAAATTAATATATTAAAAATAATTAACGCATTAATAATTACATATGAAATACTTAAATCAATATAAAACTGCTTAGAAATAACGCCTACTAAATAATGTGGAATCCACCGCTGAGAAAAATGGAATGCAATAAATTCCTCAGGGAAAAATGGGGCTGATTTCGAAATAATTAAATAACTATACACATCAGTAGCTTGAACCAAATTAATAGCATCAAAAAATGGTATTTGGAAGGTCGTTAAATATAGAAATGCTAATACAGGAAATATCAAAGTATATTTACTTGTTAGTTTTTTTAAAAATTTATATTTGAGCAAGTTAAAATTTCTTAAATTTAGTAATTTAATTAATTATACTTTGGTGGGAGTAGATTTATGATAAATTTAGATCTAAATACAATTTCAAGGAAGAAAGGCTTATAGGTGAATGCAAAGTCCGCTTTAGTCAAATTTTTCTTATGTATTTGAATTTATCGGCTGAACACCATTATTTTACAATTAAAATACTTATCAATTTTTTATGTATAGTATAGATCAACTGCTAGCGCAGCCTCCATTCTCAGCAATCTTTTCTTTTCTTTTAATATTAGGATGCGACTTAATTGGCAAAATAGTTTTTGAAAAATTTGGTTTCTTTGATGATGAATCCAGAGAGTGGATAAGATGGCAAGGTACCATTGTTGGCGCAATGACTCTCTCGGCGGCATTGTACCCTTTAGCTTTATTTCAACATACATCTCGACTTTTTATGCAAGAGATTGCTATTTTTTGCATGTTACTAGGGGTAATTCACTTATTCAAAACTATTGAAGATTTCATCAAAAATACTAAAAGCCTTAAAAAATATTACTATTTAGCACTCTCACAAACATTAGCTACAAAACTTTTAATATTTATGGTTTTTGGTATGGGTCTTTTAGCAATAGGGCCTGTAACTCACGCTGATGCTCTCGAATATCATTTGGGTGTTGCTATTGCAATATTAAATCATGGCGGAATGCCAGTAATTCCAGAGTGGTTTCTTTCACATTTAACAGGAAATGGGGAAGTTCTTATTGCAATGGCAATGGCAGTTGGAGGAGAGCAGTTTGCATCATTACTTCAATATGCAAGCTTACTTGGTATTTTGAGTATTATTATTTTTGCAAAAAATACTACCGCAAAGACTCAAAATAAAAGGACCAATAAATTATTAGATTTAATCTTACTAGCAGCTTTGTCATCGCCAGTATTATTGTTTTTAGTAAGCTCGTCAAAGCCTCAGTTGTGGCCAATTGCGATGACAACTTTGGCGCTTGCTCTAGTAATTCATCCTTCAAGGCGTAATCTGCCCCGCTATAAATTACTACTAAACTACTCATTAATATGCTTATTGGTTATGACAGCTTCACAAGCAAAATTCAATTATATTTTAGGAGGTGGAATTGTAGGTTTTCTTGCGATCATTTTTATGGGGAAAAAAGGCTATTTCTTTACATCAATAGGAATTACTTTAATAGCTGCATTATTAATAATATCGCCTCCCGTTATATGGAAAGTTTTAGCTCTCAATACAAATTGGATTGATGCATTAATACATCCATTTCCAGGCAATCTTCCTGGTTCTGATTTGTTTATATCTAGTATACAATTTGCCACGGACACTGACAGTCGTTTTTTCTTCCCTCTATCTATTGCTGTACCCAGCAATATTGGATCTTACGGAGTTATTCTGGGGGTTGGATGGTTACTATTTTTTACTATCAGACCAGGGAAGGACTTATGGCTAGTGTGCGCTACAATTGCTTCTGTAATAGTCATAATAGTGAATATTTTCCTTGCTCCACCAAATGCAAGGAGTTACTTAGAGCCCTATTTCTGGCTATTAATAATTCTCGCAATGCAATTAAATCATAGGTTACTCACAAAAAATTATAATTGGCTAAAATTTCCAATTCTTGGACAGACTTTTTTAACTGTAATAGCCTTACTTTATGGTGTTATGTATTTATTTCCAGGAGCTATATCACCCAGATGGAGAACTACCATTATGGAGGGCTCAGCTAACGGCTATGAAGTTATGCAATGGGCAGATAAAATACTGCCCAGGGATGCTATTTTACTTAATGGGCATAGATCAATGGCTCTATCACCTAGGGATTCAGTTAGTGGAGGAGGTTTTACATGGAATCTTTATGTTGATACTAAAGATGAGAAATCATCTGTCTATCTGAATAGAATCAAACTTAAAAAAGTTAGCCACGCATTAATATATGGGCCAATAAACTACGACTCCGCAATTTCTCATTGCTATGGAAAAATTGTAGCAGGGCCATTCCAAGGTCAAATTGTCTCAAGGAATCCATTTAACTTTTACAATAACGGAAAATATGAAGCGTGGATTGTTGAATTTAAATCAGAAGAGTTACCTAATTGTGCAAAATAAAAAGCCATTTAATTGGAATGAAACCGCGATGATCTGATTAAACCTAACATGAATTATTTACTAAAAATAATTTTCGATAAATTAAAATTAAATAAAAGTCCTGATAAAGCTCCAAAAGCAATAGCAATTGATGGGTAGTGAAAAGCTAACGTCCAGTTAGTTACCAAAAAAAAGAAAACTGAGTAATTTATTAAGGAGCCAACACTTATACTTAGAATGTATTGCAACCACTCCTTAAATTTAAATTTAGACTTTACTAAATAAGTAAATTTTCTATTAAAATACCAAGTTATATTAACAGTGAAAACAAAAGACAAAGCGCGCGATAAAAAAATATTTAATTCAAATAAAAAATAAAAAGAATTGAATAAACTTAGGTCAATTAAGAATCCAAAACTCCCAACAAAACAAAATTTTAAAAAAGAATTTAAGATTGCCCTTTTATAAATTCCTCTTGTAAGAGCTATAAATTTTTGGTTGATGTTAAAAAAGAGATTCAAAAAATTTCTTATTGGCTTCCATGTTTTTAGAGAATTCAAGTATATTATCATTTAGCGATTTTGTATTTTGGTACCCTATTTTATAAATTTTTTCGGTATCAATTGAAAATGAATAAGTATCTGAATCAGGTAGGTGAATAATATTGGCTTTATAAAATGACGCGATTTGAGAGCCCAATTCGCCTATAGACAAAGAAAAGCTTGCACAATTATAAAATCCAGGTTCTATTTTATCATCTTCTATTAGGATGTTTAGAATTTCTGCTAAGTCAGATAAAAATAAAATACTTCTCATTTTTAATTTATTGGCTATATTCAAACTACCCTTAAATCTTGCATTAATTGACATCTGATTAAAAATTAGTTCACTTCGTAGATTTTTAGAAAACCCCGATAAAGTACCCATTCTCAACCCAAAAATATTTTTGTGATAACTTCTAGCTAAATAGTCAAATGAAAATTTTGAGATATCATAAGCATTTTCATAAGGAATAATTTTTGAGTCCTCAGCTGTAGGTATTTTACATCCTGTGTAAAGACTTGCAGTACTTGCATATATGAATTTGGTTCGTTCATTAGGGATCTTTTGTAAAAATGAAGTAAGATTTCTCATATTATTATCAATAGCACCAAGTTTATCCTGATTTGAGGATTGCACACTGGAGTGCCCAGCAAACCATAAAATAATATCGTAATTTATAATCTCTCTGGATAATAACCCGTGATAATCGTATGGATATTTTATTGGTAAATTAGCTAGGTTACCTCGTCTAAGATCGTCACAAATATCAACCTGATAACTCAGTTTGATCAAGTAATCATATAGAAAAGAACCAATATAGCCAGCTCCACCAATAAGAAGTATATTCATAAGGTTAAATGGTAATTTCCTTAAATTCAGGAAAGGGTATCAAAATCGAACCTCGAACTCCTAAAGCGTTAAGTTTTTTGACTATATCATCTACATAATTCCAACTTAAGACTATAAATTTATAGTTAACATCGGGATTAAGTGCTGACCAGTCTCTTACCTCAATATTACAACCTGGTACCATTTTACCATGCTTCTGTTTTGTGTCATCAATTACAAATTCAAAATGATTTTCATTAGCTTTACAAAAATTCAAAATTACCACACCCCTTGCAGGCGCCCCAAGGCCAATAAATTTATTTCCTGAGTTGTTTTGTAAGTAAGATTGAAATTTATTTTTAAAATTAAGTATTTTTTTTGTAGCAGCCTCAAAAGAAGATAGTAGATTGAACCCAATTTTTTTTTCATTTTCGAGTATATTTAACATTCTTGATGAGGGCTTTAATAAATCAGATGATTTATGTTTCACAAATACACGAATTGATTTTCCTTGTGTAGGAATAATTTCAGCGTCAACAGCAACCAATCCTACTAAATTGTAGGCATATATTAATGAATGCAAAGAAAAACAAAAAATATGCTCATGATAAATAGTGTCGAATTGGCCATTAAGAATAGTATCTACAACATACGCATTTTCCATTATAAAAAAACCATCTTCAGATAAAAGTCTTTTAACTCCCCTTAGTGCAGAAATAAAAGTCGGTGTATGCGCCATAACATTAAGGGCAATAATTGAATCAAATTTAACCTGGTCTTTTGATAAAGATTTGGCAAGGTTATCATCAAAGAAACCGATGATCGAATTTACATTCCTAGCCTTAGATTCTAAATAAAGATTTTCAGCTGGGTCAACTCCAAGCACATCAGCTCCAGCGTCTCTAAGAAGAGAAAGAAGAAGACCATCATTTGAACCAATTTCCAATATAGATTTATTTTTAACCAAGTTTAAAGTATTAAGAAGATTTACGACGCTATGTAAATGTCTAACATTACCCTCAGAAGCAGAAGAAATATGTAAGTAATTACTAAAAAGCCGGGCTGGCGGAACTGCCTCACCTAATTGAATTAAACTGCAGTTTTTACAAAAGAACAAATCTAGAGGAAAAAATTCTTCACTCTGCCCTTTTAGTATAAAAGCATTTACAGGAGGCATCGTACCCAGGGAAAATAAAAAAAATGTTTTTTCAGAATGACAAGATAGACAGTGATTTTTTTTCATTTATGAATGCTTCTTCGGAAAAATTGGTGAATAATAAATTTTAAACTTAGCCAATAAGTATATTAACAAAATATAAAATGTTTTGATAGCATACACAGAAGCACCCAAAATACTATGCGAAGTGTGTTCGGAATGATAATCTGCTTCTACAGGAACTTCTGCAACTTTTAAATTAAAATAAGATGCTTGAGCTATAACTTCGAAACTAAAAAGATAGTCATTTGAATTTTTTATTATTGGCAAAGTTTCGTAAAAATTTTTACTGTACACACGAAAACCAGTATGAAATTCTGTCAGCGGTAAATTGAGTACAATTCGATCAAAAAAACTCAATCCAATATTTGCATAATATCTTATTAATGGCATACCATTTTTTCTGGCTAGGCCTTTAATAATAAATCTAGATCCTAGTATCAGATCATAATCTGTATCGATATATTTGATAGCATCACGAATTGCAATAGGATCAAATTGAGCTCCATCTCCATGAATTTCTACAGCATAATCAGCGCCTAGCTCAAAGCTTTTTTTAATTGCAGATTTAATATTACCGCCGTAACCTTTAAAGCCAGGATTAGTAAAAAAATCGAGGCCTAATTTTTTTGCAACAAGATTAGCATTATCAGAAGATAGATCGTCAGAGACTATTATTCTATATACAAGATTTTTTGGTATTTTTTTGTAAGCTTTTTCTAGCATATGCCCACAGTTATGAGTCAGAATAAATGCGATGATTTTTTTAGGCAATTTAAGACCTATTCAAAATAACACAAAAAAAATTTAACACTTTATACAATTCCTTTTCCCTTATTTTACTTTCGTGCTGTATCCTGGAAAAAATTTCCTGAAATTCATAAACATATTTAATTTTTTGTTGAAAAAATTTAAGTAAATAAAATAAAGCTTTAAAACAAATAAATATATAAACTCATATTGAAATTATGATCGTAAATTACTTTGTAGGCAAGACTTAATATCCATAGCATTATTGCTCAATAATATATTTTTCAATGCAAGGTACTCTTATTTTTTTGTGATTGAAAATTATCCTTACTATTCTTTTAATAATAAAAAAAACTTTTTTATTCAGAATAGACTTTAAGAAAAAAATTGTAATGATCTTCGGGGGTATTTTTTTCTCAAATGCCTCTATATTTAAAACACACCAAATTCTAATGAAGTTAGAGTATCCTCTGATTGCTCGAATCCTTTCTTCTTCATTATTGAATGTTTTTTTATGATATATAAACTTTTTTAGGTTAAAAGCTATATCATTTACAAGGTGGTATTCTAAGAGATTATTATCTTTCATTAGTCTACTGGATATCTGGGATGATCCTATTTGTCGTAGATAAAATAACTGATTGGTCACTTTTATTTTTCCTGTTTTTAATAGCATTAGATGAAATAATATTTCAGACAAAATTGGATCCTGAAAATTGTATTTTCTGACAGTGTTTAATATTTTAATTACACTCTTTGCTCTATGTATACAGTACCAATTTTGCCAAAAATCTTGCTGATTAACTTTAGTAAAGAAAAGTTCAGCTCTCTCTATAAACGAATCGTTTTCAATTGAACAACTTACCCCATCAACTATTTTATAGTTATCACCAATTGCGCAGTTAATAAAAGTTTTACCATTTTTCGACAAGTGGAAATGTACCTCCCTCCCCCGGCACCCAGAATAATCCTTATTCTTTTCAAGAAAAATAATAAGCGAGGGAATCTTATCTAGTAAATAAAAATCATCATTATCTGCAAATATTACGTACTTTGTCTTAACAACTTTTAAAGTCTGGAGAAGTTTTAGATAATAATCTTCAATTTTTTTGTCAAAAGGGAATCGAATATATTTAAAACTTAAATTTTCATAACTTAATGAATTATTTAATTGCTTTTCAATCCTTTTATTTTTTCCTCCATCAGCGATCAATATTTTATAGGGACACTGCTGGTCACTCATAAATCTCATCCAGCGGTCAGTGAACTCTGGCTTATCTTTAATGCACAAAATAATTGTTAGTTTATTAAGGTAGGGATTTTCTTTTGCGGACATAAATAAATCCTATTGTTAAATACTAATTTATTACTGGATAGAATTAATAAAAATGATTGTTTTGTTAAGTAAGATTTAAGTAATTATGAATGGTTGGGTTTCATCAACTGCATAGATTTCATAAATTTGCGTGCCCAAGCAATTCTATTGTTTCGCCAATACCACGGCGTAAATTTCCATAAAAAACAAAGCCTTGACTAACAAAACGTGCAGATGAAACCTCGTAAGAAAGCTGATTCATAATCTTATTGTCAACGAATTTTATGTTCAAATTTGGTACAAATATTTTTATAGTGTCTGTGATTTCACGTACAGTAGCATTGTTAGTAAGTACATTATATACTCGACCATCAAAAATATCTTTTCGAATGATAAAAACAATAGCTCTTGCTGCATCAAAAAGATCAAGGTATGGGCGTTTCTGTTCGAAGGCTGTGCTCCATACTGTAAGGGGCTGGCCCATAACAGCTTGCCAGCAAAATTTATTTACAGCCGTATGAAAACGCATTCCTGGCGACACCCCAAAAATAGTTCCAAAACGACAAGAGATTGATTTGAGTCCATGCTCCGAAGAAAGTCTAGAGATTAAATGCTCTTCTTTTAGCTTAGTAGCAGCATAAGGGCTTTGAGGTTTAAGTTCATCTATCGAGCAATCTTCATTTACAACCTTATTTTGAGTGCCGTAAACGCTTGTTGAGGACAATGTTATTAATTTTGTATTGCACATTAAACAAGCCTCTGCAACCTTCAGAGTAGCTTGGTAATTATTGGACTCTATCAAATCAGCTTTATCAAAACTACCTGCAGCATCAGTAATAGCTGCTAAATGGATTACTACATCCGCTTTTTTGATGTATTTATTTAAATTTATCTGTGTAACGTCCCCTTCAATGAAGCGATATCTAGCTAATATTGGCAAATTAAACAATGATGGAAAGCGCTGAGTCATCATATTATCAATCATTACAATTTCTGATTTTGGAAACTCTATAGCTAAAAAACGAATCAAATAAGACCCGATGTGGCCAATAGCTCCTGTAATTACAATTTTCATATTAAATTTTTATCATTCAAATTTTTGTTGCAGTGAGGCCGAGCATATAATCTCTATCTTTTTTCCATTGAAAATGGTCTACAGACAAAACTTCTAATTTAATTTTTTTGCAAATTGCGCGCAACTTTTTTTCACTGTAACAATTAGTATGAAATTGGCCTTCGCCATTTTGACTTCCATAAAGTGTCGCTGTCAAATATCCCCATCTATTATTCGGCTTATAAGTATAAGTGCCAAACCAATGTTGCTGTAGAATTGCTTCTTCATCATTTTTATAAAAATCTTGCCAATCATCTTTAGCTTCTAGCCATTGTTTAGCTGCCATTTCAAAGTCAACGGTTGATATATACAAAACCCCACCAGGCTTGAGAATACGAACAATTTCATAAAAGAATTTAGCTTCATCAATAAAAGGAAGATGCTCAATTAATCCTTCAGATCTAATTTCATCTACAGAATTATCAGGAAATGGTAAATTAAAAATATCATATTGAACGACAACTAAATCATCATCAAAATTTTGATTTGGGTAACGCAATCGAATTTGATCAAGAGTATCCATATCAATATTTATATAATCACGCAGAGGTCTACCTCCACAGCCAAGATTTAAACGAATTGTTGATTGGTTGCTCATAATTGTTCTATTTAATCTTTTAGATTAAGAGTTTCTATAATATTTATAATCACTATAATTCCTAATATAATCAAGAGGATCATAAATTTTGTCGCATAAAACTGTAAGTATTGAATTTTGTTTCAAATATATTTGCTTAGCCCAAATGCCAGGAGGAATCAATAAACCAAGATCTGGGCTGTCTAAGATAAAATTTACAACATCTAAGCCATCCGTGCATTCTACACTGATAGAGCCATGCGAACATGTTAGAAATTGAGAGCATGTTTTATGTGCATGCTCACCACGAACAGATCCCCTTTTACCTCGCACAATAAAAACACGTTCAATTTTAAAGGGAAAGTGGGGTGGGCCCTCAATTACAGAGAGAGTTCCGTTATCTGCTAAGTCACAAAACAACTTAAAAGTTTTTACGTTATTTATAAAATTAAGCATTAAAATGCCTTTAAAGTTTAATTGCTATATTTTGCAAAATTAAATCATTTCGTAGAGCACATGATAATGATAAGGAAAAAGATCCATTGATTTTATAGCTTTAACTTCAAAGGAATGCCCATGTAACGATGTTAATGGTAAGTATTTATGGACATAAATATCTTTAGCTTTTTCAATCTCTCGCGGATTGAATATATCAATAACATCAGTACAACGGCCCAAACTAAATACATCTAAGAGTTTTTCAGGCTCAATAGAACCCATACCAACTGATTCAGGCAAATACTTACCGATAGGGTTTTTACAATAGAATTTATTGGCCTTTCCAACGATTCTATCCATATAATCATCAATAATAGATGGGGGCATTTCCTGAAAGCTATCAATATTAATTACTAAATCTGGTTTTAATTTTTTCTGAAAACTTAAATCATCATTACTAACAAATTTAATTTTATTTAAGCTTTCAGGGATTGCTAATTCAAGATATTTTTTGCTCAGATTTAACATGGGGTCTAGATCAACAATTATGTACTCACTAATTTCAGGGAAAAGCGTAAGCATGGTGTGGCATGTGCGGCCAAATCCTGCTCCAATTTCTAACACAGAAGTTACATTATCAAGGCCTCCGGAATCTTGTAAAAAAAGAGCCTCCTCAATAGCAGCCATGTAGTCTGTATTTATTTTGGAATTATAAAAAGTAATTGCTAATGGATTACCTAAATCAGTATTTTTTATACTATTATAAGCATTAAAAAAATCAGTGGTTTGCTGTGAAGCAACTTTATGTAATAAAAACTTTAAATATCTTGTCGATTTCTCATAGGGATTCCAAGCTACAAATTTACTCGCTGCACCTGGCGATCTAAAATTCTCTATAAAATATTTATCAATATTAGAAAATTCATGCGATGTTAGTTTTTGCCATAAGTTCGAAACTTTTTTCATACAAAACTCTTTTTATTATTATCTAACATATATTTAATTCCAGCTTCTAGGTCAATTTTAGATTTCCATCCAAATATCTTTTTTATTTTGCTAACATCTGCAATATAATTTCTAAGCTCTATGGAATTGAAATTATTTGGCAAAGGCGCGTGCTTAATATTAATTTTAGATTTAGTCAATATAGAAGCGTAATCTGCAATCAAGCTAAATGCATCTTTAAGAGAGACGCTAACTCCTGAAGAAACATTAAATACGCCACTAATTTGATCCCGGCTCAACCCAACCTTTATAAAAGCATTAACAGCATCATCAATATAAATATAGTCGCGAAGATAATTTCCATCGCCGTAGAGAGTAATGTCTTTTCTCTGCATAGCCATCACTGCTATTTTATTTAAAATACCACGATCCTGTGAATTGCTAATGCTTAAACTAGGTCCATACACATTTGAAAGTCGTAAAGAAATGCCATTTAAAATATTTTGGTCCGATGCTAAAGCTAACTGTTTCTCAAAAAAAAGTTTATGCAAATCATAGACGGTTTCTGGATTTGGCTCAAACATTTCATTAACAGATAATCGTGAGGTGTCGCCATAAATAGTTGCGGTTGATGCAAATACAACTTTTGGTTTTTTATTCAGTCTTTTTGAGGCTTGAATCAATAAATTTAAAGGCAAAAGTGTTGATCGAAGGCTGCTTGCTGGATAATTATTTGCATAGTAAGCGCTAGTATTTCCTGCTAAGTGGTAAATAATATCTGAGCTCTCAACAATTTTAATCCAAGTGCTCAGCTTTTGAATGTCAGCCTTGATATCTTCACATCCCAATAGGGGTAATAAAGTTTTTCTACTAACTCTTATTAAATTACAAGGGGATTTCAATAATTCACTTACCAAAACAGATCCTATGAAGCCTCCTGCCCCAGTTATAGTTATTTTTTTATTGTACATTTTATCCAAAAATTGAATTTCATTTATGTTTTATATTAAATAGTCTAAAACTTCTTTTTGGCAAAATTCAAATCTTTCAACATAGGGAACATTTCATCTCGCATATTTAAATTTGGCTTATTGGAAGGCCATTTAATTTGAATCTCTGGATCAGCCCAATTAATTCCGGCTTGATCACTTGAATCATAAGGCTGGCTAACTTTATAATGCAAATCAGCCCAGTCAGACAATACAAAAAAACCATGAGCAAATCCATCAGGCATATATATTTGCCTTAACCCGTCATCTCTTAATTCAGAACCAAACCACTGACCAAAAGTTGAAGAGTCTTTTCGAATATCAATTACTACATCAAATATACTTCCACGAATTACTGTGACTATTTGAGATTGCGGAGTTTTTTTCGTAAAATGCATACCTCGTAATATATTTTTTTTTGATCGGGAAAGATTATCCTGAACGAAATTTTCAGTAATTCCAATTTTTTTATAACTTTCCACCTTAAAACTTTCTAGAAAAAACCCTCTTTCATCAAAAAAAACTTCCGGCTCAATTAAAAGTATTCCATCTAATTTACATTTGCTAAATTTCATTTTTTTAGCGAAAAAATAGAAGAGAAACTATGGCGGTATTAATAAAAATATTATTTAGCATCTTTTAATTTTCTAGTCAGATATTTTATTTTTTATTGCAAAATTATTTATTGCTTTAACTACTTCATCCAGATGTTTAGTTTGAAATTCTGGGTATATTGGCAAAGACAAAACCTCTTGAGATAATCTTTCAGTTACACTCATAACAGAAGCTGTTTGAATGCGATTTTTGTAGGCAGGCTGCAAATGTATTGGCAAGGGGTAATGAATAGTGGTTTGAATGTTAATCTCTTGTAAATAACTCATTAATTCATTACGATATTTAGTGCGAACAACATAAAGATGAAATACATGCTCTGAATTTTCTCTTATTTTTGGCAAGTTAAGCCATTTTCCTGTCAGTTGCCTAGAGTATAAGCTAGCAAGTTCCCTTCGTTTATCATTATCTGAATCTAAATGGCGTAATTTAACTCTTAGAATTGCAGCTTGTATTTCATCAAGACGAGAATTTCTGCCTGGGAAATCACTAATATAACGATTTTTCCAACCATACTCTCTTAACATTTTAATGTTCTGAGCTAGTCGCAGTTCATTTGTTGTTATTAAACCAGCATCTCCAATAGCGCCTAAATTTTTAGTGGGGTAACAACTAAAACAGCCTATATTGCCAATGCCTCCTAGACGCTTACCTTTCAATTTCGAGCCATGAGCTTGCGAAACATCTTCAATTAAATATAAATTATGCTTTATGCAGAATTCATTAATGGCATCAAGATCTGAAGATTGTCCGTATAAATGAACAGCTATGATAGCTTTGGTTTTCGGTGTCAAAACTTCTCTCAATTGACTACTATCAAGTGTATAAAAAAATGGATCTACATCAACGAGCACAGGGACTGCACCTGCAGCTTCAATTGCAGCCACAGTTGCTACAGCAGTATGAGATACAGTAATAATTTCATCGCCGGGCTTTATCTCTAATGATCTGATTGCTAATTCTAATGCATCTGTACCATTAGCAACCCCAACCGCAAAATTAGTACCAATAAAATTTGCAAATTCTGCCTCAAGAGAACTTACTTCAGAACCTAATATATATCTGTCACTACGAAGAACTTTCAAAACAGCTTTTTCAATCTCTTCTTGATAGCTATAAAATTGCGATGCTGGATTTGCACAAAAAATCATTAAATTATCTTAACCTCCGGAACGTGAATGATCCACTTACCTCCATTTAATACATAATCAGCTTCTTTTGTCATAATTTCTTCAGCATGATTCCAGGCCAATAAAATAGCATAATCAGGTGGTTCATTCTTAAAAATTTCATGGGGGACGATAGGGATATGCATTCCAGGGGATAGCTTGCCTTGTTTGATAGGAGTAGTATCACATATATAATCAACCAAATCTGCACCGATGCCGCAATAATTTAGAACAGTAGTACTTTTTGAAGTCGCAGCATAACCTGCTATTTTCTTGCCTTGCGCTTTTAAAGCTTTAAGTAGTTTTACTAAATCTGCTTTAGATTTTTCAACATTATTTCTAAATAAATCAAAAGTTTCCGAATGATCTAGGCCCTGAAACCTTTCTGCATCAATCAGTTTTTTAACGGATTCTTTAATGGCATATGTATTTTTATGTGCAATTACATATCGCATTGAGCCGCCATGAGTTTTTTGAGGTAAAACATCGATCAATTCCATATCATACCTACCAAAAAGATATCGAATAGATAGCCCAGAAAAAAGAAAAACATGCTCATCATAAATCTGATCATAAGAAGTCTTTGCAACAACATCACCTAAATACGGGTCTTCAAATATAGCAACGCCGGTGGGTTTAAGCAGCAAACTAATACCCCTAACAACATTAACAATGTCTGGAATATGGCACATAACGTTAGCAGCAAGAAAAACATCTGCCTGCCCTTGACCATCAACAATATCTCTAGCTAATTCCTCCGTAAAAAATTTTGAGACTGTTTGGATTCCTTGCTTATTAGCTTCTTGAGCAACATTTATAGAAGGCTCAATACCAAGATGACGAAATCCCAATTGAGAAAAATTCTTCAACATAATTCCATCATTGCAACCCAATTCAATTATAAAAGGGTCATCTTTATTAAGATAAACAGAGCTAATAACATCTTCTGCGAAAGATTTAAAATGATTAGCCATATATTTAGAAGTGCTAGAATAAAATGCATAATGATCATGAAACATCTTTTCTGGTGACGGTTGCTTTAAAAGCTGAAGCATCATACTAGTTTCAGAGTATCCAATCTCCATACGAAAGAAATACTCTCCCAATTTTTGGTCCTCTGTAATAAATCCATTACCAAGAGGCTGCATGCCAAAATCAAGTACTTTTGTCAAATTAGATCCGTTAACCCTGCACAAATTGATTGCCATGATTTTTACTTTCTATAAATTCTGTAAGCTAAAAAAAATTAATTATTAACCAAAACTTTACCTACAAATACATGCCTATTTTTCTCTATTTTTTCATCCATAATTAAACTAAAAAAATTTAAAAATTCATGCCTAAAAATTTCAGGGTAATAATCCTTAGGTATCGCTGGAGTTTTATTTAAGTCACCTGCATATAAACCTAAAGGCATATACTCAACGATAATATATTTATTGGTAAGTTTTCCTAATTGCCTAAAAATATGATTTAGGCTAATTCCTTGAGATATGACTAAATGGTGCGTGACAGCCAAAGCTATAACGATATCACTTTTTATTCTTAAAGTTATGCCTGTATCCCCATTATGAGAGCCTCCAATTGCAAAATTAGAAAGATAAATTTTAAATTTACTCTTATTTTTATTGAGGAGATACATTATATCAACAGCTTCAGAATCGTAATCTGTAGCAATTACTTCTCTAATATGAGTATTTTCGAGAATAAAAGCAGAAAATTTTCCATGATTTGCTGCCACTTCAAGCGAGCTTTTTGCATCCAAAAGACTAGAAACTATATTTGATAGCCTTAAAAACCTTTTATTGCTATTTATATCTAGATCATCGTGGTAATTGCTCCACATAGAGTTCGTTATAGGCCTTTTTAAACCTTTAATTTTATTCTTTAATTTATCTTTGCTAAAAAAATTACAGGCAAAGGCCTTAATAAAATTAACAATATAAGCAACTAACACATTTTTCAATCTTTCATGATCATTTTTAATAAATGAGAGCCTGATAAAATACGTGTAGCTTTTATATAAATAATTGAAAATAAAATTATTAATTAAATTTAAAAAAGGGAATCTTATTTTTATATACTCTTTGTGGTCAAAATAATCAGACATAAAAAAAATATTTTTTGCCGTATTCGAAAAGCCTTTAGACCAAAGTATTAATGGGATATAAAAATGACCTAGAAATATATTATAGCTCCGCCAGGGGTTTCTTATTTGCTTGATCGAGAAGCTACCAAAATCTACATAAATAGGTTTATTAAAATTAAAAGTAACGTTATAAGCATGACCATCCATTAACTCATATCCAAATTTGTTTGAGATGGTATCAACTTCTAACACTAAAAGTCCTGCATCTCTGAGCATTTCGAATGACCATTCGTAGGGATAAATCCAACGCTCAATTATTTCATGCTCTAAGACTAAAGGGTATCCTTCAATTTCAATATTTGAGATCCACGTATTAATAAATAATTTCTTCTTTATTAATTCTTCAATTAAGCCTCCCTTTTTAATGAGATTGTAAGCTGTCTCAACAAAATCGGTATTTATAAGCCTAAGTATTCTTCCATTATAAAAACAAACTTTCGCTGATTTATCAACCGAAAGTGCTGTGAATGTAACATCACTCAAATTAAGCTTAATTTTTTTCATAGGATATTAATGTCTAGGTATTTTATTTTCGAAAATTCTACTTTTCAGGGTAGATGATAAATCTCGTAATTGGTTATCTTGGTCAAGAATACCATGTGCTTTAAAAAAATCGAACTTCTTATCATTCATAAGCTTTTTCCATTCATGCAAAAATAGCGGATTATCTGATAATTTTTTTAATCGAGATTGAAGATCTAATATAGAGTGACAATAATCGACAGCCTCTCCATAAACTTCCCACTCCAATTCATTATCCAGCACGATACCAAGAGTAGGTACAGACAAATACATTGCCTCCAATGCTAGGGTGGAAATTTTGGTTATTAATAAATCAGAAGCTCTAATTGCATCATAAGCCAATACAGATTTTTCGACTATCTCAACATTATTAAGGTTATATTCATGAACTAATTGCTCTATTAGTGAAACATCCGGAGATACAGGATGAGGTTTAACTAAGAGATAGCAATTTATATTTTCTTTCACAAAATCTAGCATTGCAATTAGAACTAACTGTTGCTCTTGAGGTGTTTGGTAACCATCAAGAGTTGAGTTAGAATCCAATAAAATTACTAGGTCATAAGGTGGGATGCGCATTTTCTTGCGAGCAATATTTTTTGATGTGCTAAGTGCGTACTTCTTGATATTTGGTAGCCAACGTATACCGTTGAGAAAAATATTTTCCTTTAAAAATCCCTGTGAAATCAAAATTTGCTTATTTAACTTTCCAATCGCAAAGACTAAAATATTTTCTCTGGGTATGGGCTCATCACTTATTGGCTCACTTATATTGTACGGCCAGGAGCTTTGAAAAAAAATCAAGGGATGGATACCATTCTCCTTCGAAGCATTATAAATGATTGCTGCTTCTCGCAGCGCTATAGAATGAGTTCTTAAGGCGAGGGGTTTATTCCGCCTAAAATAATTTATGCAGGCTCTTTTCAATAAAGCACTATCAAGCAATACGTTGAAATAAAAATCTAATACAAAATTATTTAAGGTTTTTTGAAAAAAACTTTTCTTAACAGCCGAGGTATTTCTAGCATTAAATTTATTTATTTCTCTTGAGGCTTTAAATCTGCTAAATGCTACCTGATAAATAGCTAGTAAAATATCCTGAATTTTGACCCATCTTTCTAACTCAGTGATATTAAATCCTTCGCTGAGTAGTTTATTAGCACTTGACCCTAAATGCCAACCAAGAATCACAGTATTTAGACCGCTCTCCTCTAAGGACTTTGTCAAAGTTTTAGTATAATTTTGATGATTACTATTATCGCTAACTAATTGAATTGCAACCTGACCAAAACCTTCTGAGAGTCCACTATTCCTGTTCATTGTATAGCGCAATTTAGCTTGAATAACATTTAGCACCCTATAACCACCAACTAAATATGGTCGAATAGAATACAATATTTGATAAATTGAATTCACTGCTAAACCAATAAAATTACCACTCAGGATTCGAACAGGAATTTTTTTCTGTTTAGAAATTTCAATTAAGAGGTTATCTTCCCAATCGCTACTTGCCCCTTTTAGGATATGTAACTCATCAGGAGTCGCCTCTTTAAAAATTGATTCGTAGGACTTTTGCAGTAATAAAAAATTAAGTATCTTTTGACTAGGCCCTCCCTCGCAATGTTTTGGCCAACGCATGATATCCTTAATTGACGAATGTCCATTTGATGTATTTTTAAACCAAATGTTAACATTCTGAATTACGCCAAGAACCTCTTCTGCTACGGAATAAAGAGAATCTAATTGCTTTAACCATATTGTTTTTTTTACATTAGGAAATTTTTTTATGAATTTATGCACCCTAATATCATCAGATGCAACAATAAAAAAATCTTCACTAGAATTAATTATATTTACTAGTAAAGGAGATTTATTAAAGTGACGGCAAACTATTAGTATTTTTTTTTTACTCATTTTTTACTTGCTAAATTAGCTTAGCTACCAGACGCTTCTCCCTCCATCAATTATTATATTTTGTCCATTCATATAGCTCGAAGCATCAGAGCAAAGAAACTGGATAGCTGATTGATATTCATCAATTTCAGCCATTCTCCCAATCGGTATGAGTTTAGATAGTCGCTTTACGAATTCTTCATTTTGCCCGTTAAAAACTCCGCCAGGCGATAGGGCATTACATCGTATATTTTTACTGGCCCAGTAGGTTGCTAAATAACGTGTAAGTCCAATCAAACCAGATTTAATTACAGAATAAGTAACTGGCTTAACTTTTTGAGCGTCGTCGAAAAGGCCATCTTCTCTATATAACCGTTGATCTGGAGAAATCACAGAGAGGTCAGAAGCTATATTTAAAATAACTCCACCCTTAGAGTCTTCGGCCATAGCAGTTCCAAAAATTCGACTGCATAAAAAAGCTCCTGTTAATCCAACAGTCATCTCCATGTTCCACTGATCGAGAGAAAAATTTTCTAAACGAGAATTTTCTAACATTTCTTTTTCATTTTTTACTTTTGGATCAATTGCAGCATTATTAATTAGGATATCAATCCGATTTTGATTTATTAAAAATTCATTTGCTACTGATATCATGCTTTGTGAACTAGTTACATCCATAACTTTAATTATTATTTTTTTGCTATCAAAATTTTTTGCTAAATTTTCACGTGCTACTTTTAAGGCATTTTCATTTACATCGGTAAGCAATACCTGTGCGCCACTTTTTAATAGGGCATTGGCATGTTGCACGCCTAATAAACCAGCAGCGCCTGTAATAAGAGCTGTTTTACCATCTAAACTAAATTTCTCAAAAGTCATATATGATATCTCATTGCTGAATAAAATATTCCTATGAACGAATTTGACCGCCATCAATCGGCCAAACTACCCCAGTAACAAAGTTAGCATAATCAGAAGCCAAATAAACTACTAAATTTGCAATATCTTCTGGGGAGCCTAAACGACCCAAAGATACATTTTTATTAATCATTTTTTCAACGCTTACTCTGTCATTCTGTAATTTTTCTTCCCAAACTGAACCGCTAAATAAAATATTTCCTGGTGCTATTGCATTAATTCGAATGCATTTTTGGCCTAATGGCCTCGATATACCTTTTACATATGCATGAAGTGCAGCTTTAGCGGCGGAATATGCAATGGGAGCTCCTTTGACAACTTCCAATCCGCAAATTGAAGAAATACACACTATATTACCTTTGCTGTGTTCCAATGAAAGTCGAGCAGCCTCTACCATGTTAGTAGTGCTCCATAAGTTCAAAGAGAACATGCGCTGCCATTCCTCTAAGTTTTCCTCCCCTGGCAATGAAGATTTTCCACTGCCGACGCTACATACAAGAATATCAATTTTTCCAAAAGATTTAATAACTTCAGAAACTACTCTTCGTGCTTCATTTGGCTGGGTTACATCGCCCACCACGTAAATAGCATCTAAAAATTGTGATGCAACCAATTTTAATTCATCATAATTTCGACTATTTAGAGCTATTTTACAGTTTTGCTTATGTAAAGCCTTAGCAATCGACAAACCGATACCTTTACTAGACCCAGTGATTAAAGCAGTTTTTCCAGAAAAATTAAATTGCATGGCGCTTTAACCATTCAAGGGTTAAATCTCTATATTTAATAAGAACCTCGGAATGATTGTTATTAATAGCTCGCGCAGTTTGCAAAATAAAATTACCTTGATAATTAATTTTGGTCAACTCATTAAAAATCATATCAAAATTTGCATCTCCCTTACCCAATGCTACTGTAGAACCTCCAAGTACACGATCTTTAACATGCACATTAATAATTCGAGAGCCGTATGCAGAAAATTCTATTTGCGCATTGAATCCAAGTGCAGCACTATTACCAATATCATAATTAATTCCAAATAAGGCTGGATCTAATCTATCAATGAATCTAGATAATTCGAATGCTTCATAATCTGATTCAAAAGCAATTCTAACATTATGCATGCTAATAAAATTGGCTTGGCTTTCTAAAAATGCAACCAGGTTATTCTCTTGTTTCATATTTTCAAGTTTACCGTTATCTACTAGAGGTATAACTATTAAATTAATGCCTGTGGCAACGCACCCTTTAATTATTTCAATAAAGTCTATCTCCAATGCTTTGTGTTTTTTTCCTTTTGATTTCCACAAAGGATCTTGCATAAAACAATCTCCTGTAAGTGAGGGGATGTTAATTTTGTAAGTCTCGCATAGCTTTTTAATCTCCTCTTGACCTTCAATAGTAAGTAAAGGATTCTCGTATAAGCTTTCTTGATCAAGCGTCCATTCCATTAAATGAAAATTAGCTTTTTGAGCAACAGCAAATTCAATTCTCCAGTATTCCCATGGAAAAGCTTGTATACGTGAATTAACTTGCGGGGAAAGTCTCCCTTGCATAAAGCCAATTTTGTGAATCATTTGGATTTAGATTTGAACTTGTATGGCGTAGGGGCGTCGCCAGACAAATCGCCGCTAATTTTGTTCCATTTTTTAATTTGTCCTGCAATATCAACATTAAGATTATTACTCCAGCAGTTTATTAACACGTTAAATATTTTGCCTACTTTTCCCGTTCCGATCGAGACCCCGTTCAACGATGTTACCGGTAATATACAAAATGGCGTTCCTGACATAAAAGCCTCATCTGCAGTATAAACATCATAAGGCTCAATATTCTTTTCAACTACTTTTATTCCTAGCTGAGGACAAATTTCCTCGATGATATAAGCGCGAGAAATACCGCGCAAACAATTACGTCCTTCAGGTGAAATTACTACTCCATTTTTAATTATAAAAAAATTATCTCCTGTGCCTTCAGCTATAAAACCATCCGGATCGAGCATCAATGCCCAATTGTTTTCCCCTTCCATTTGGGATGCTTCAATATTAGCCATTAAATAAAAGATACGACTACGATTTTTAATTTTTGGGTCTAGTAAAGTGGCGGGTATAGCTCTCTGAGAGGTAATAACTGCATTGATACCCTGCTCGAACAAAGCGCCCATACCAGAAACAGTCCAGCGAAGAGGAAAGTCCGCAATAATCACATTTGGACCTTGATTTAGTCCATCAATACCATGATAAATACCTAATAAGCCCCGTGATACGTCAATCATGAGTCTGTGTTCATCGTCTTCTGAAAATAAATGGTCGTTAGCTTCAATAGTTTTATAACAAGCTTGCTCCATCTCTAGGGGTGTCATATCTAATGGAATACGAAGAATTTTAAGTCCAACGTAAAGCCGCTCAATATGCTCTTTTAGTTTAAATTGTTTTTTATTAAAAGAACGTGTCATTTCAAAAACCATATCACCAAACATTAATGCTGAGTCATAGATAGAAATTTTTGCTTCAGTTTCAGGAATTAATTTACCATTAAAATAAACCAAACGTACTTTCGATGTCATTTGCTATCCTTAAGGAATTTAAATGTTATGTATTTTTTAAGGCCTTGAATATTCATTATCATACCAATGAATAATATCTGTAATGTGAAAATCTGAATTTTTAGGGTAAAGTGATTCATACAGATTTTTCATAAATAAATACTGCTCATGAGTATTCACATCTAAAATTAAATCTGGCCTTCTAAATTCTTTAGGGCACTTTATTGTTCTAACAGGACACCATTCAGAATCAACTGCTAAACCAGAAGCATAATCAAAAAAGTTTAAATGCACATGTTCTAGCTTATTCGAATTTATGCACTTTTCTTTAGCCTCTGCTAACAAAGACATATCAAACATTTCCGCTCCAATTCCATCTGGATATCCAGATTTATTTATTTGAGCTAAATTAGAAGAAAATCCCGGACGATTTAATTCTAAATGATGATCTACTATTCGATCTATTTCTGATGGTTCAGGTGTTGCATTATCTGCTGGCAAGCGGCCTACAATATCTGCATTAGACCATAATGCAGCCTGATAAAAACGATCTAACACATTATTTTCAGAGCCAGAAAAGACTTTAACCCCAGAAGCTTCGCCGACTTTTTTAATTGCCAAGTTTTCTTGAGTATCTGGAATCGCCAAAACTATATCGTCAAGTTTTTTACAGCGCTTAACGCGCTGTAAAATTCTTTCAATCATGGGTTTACCTGCTAAATGCATCATCGATTTACCAGGCAGGCGGACTGAACCCATTCGAGCTTGAATTATCAAAACTACACGTTTTTTCATAGTATTCTTTAAAAATCACTCTACCGAAAAAGAAATTATTAATCCTGGATTTCGACTCGCAATTTTTTACGTATCGCCATTTCTGCTTCAGAAATATTCTTCAGTCCGGTTCCAAATAAGTTAGGGATAGCTCTTATTGTTGTAACAAAATTTTTAAGCGAATTGATTTCAATTGATGCGGCTTGGTCGGAACCGTACATTGCTCGATCTAAAGTAATATGTCGCTCAATTGATGTGGCTCCCAACGCTACAGCCGTTCCACAAACTTTAAGTAATGAGCTTTCATGGCCAGAATAACCAACATTGCATGAATAACGATTTCTCAGCATAGGTATACACAACAAATTAGCATCTTCTTCTTTCATTGGATAAGTGCTATTACAATGCATAAGCTCAAATGGACAATTAGCTTTATTAAATAAGTTAACTACCTCATCTATTTCATCAAGTGTTGCCATCCCTGTAGATATAAAAGTTTTTTTTCTTTCGGAAGCAATTTCTCGCAATAATGGCTTATGTCCTAACATAGCTGAGGCAACCTTATTGAAAGTTACTGAAAAATCACGTAAAAACAATTGAGAATCAATATCCCAAGCAGATGCGGTCCAGTCGACTTTCTTTTCCTGACAATATTGTTTTATTTCTTGATATTGCTCTCGATTAAACTCAATACCCATTTTTTGATCACGCTGGGTCGCTCCCCAGGGGCTTTCACGAGAACTATCTAAAAATTCTTTTGTATATACCTTGTCAATTGTACGTTTTTGAAATTTTACCGCATCAAATCCAGAACTAGCAGCAGCATCAATTAATTGCTTTGCAATTTCCATACTGCCATTGTGATTAATGCCTAGTTCAGCAATTAAATATAAACTCATTATTTTCTCCTTCTTAATTTAAAAATTAATTTTCTAATGTCAAATGAGCAATAATAGTGTCACACTTTCCAATTTTTGCTAATGAATCGCTATAAGCTTTTTGCAAGTCTGGGCTGTCAAGAAAATTCCATACCTTGTGCCCATCATGTTTTTCATGGCTAAGCCAATACAGATGATTAGATAAAGGATACCGTTGAAACTGTTCAATAGATATTACTTTAAGATGGGCTTTTTTAATAAGAGTTTGTAAAGAATCCATATTAAAAAGAAATAAATGTTGGCTCCAATAACTAAAATTCTGAAAACTTTTTGAATCATAAAGTGTTAAAAGTATATCTTCAGAGCTTGGCACTTCGATGACTATGCGTCCATTTTTGAGAAGTTTCTTTGATAACATTCTTAGTGTAGCAATTGGATCAATTAAATGTTCAACAACATGAAAAGCGGTTATTAAATCATATTGATGATCCACTAATTCTAATTTTTGATAAATATTGATCGAATCACTCCAATGCTCCTTAACTCTTAGCTCAACCTCTAGGCCTTCAGCTAAAGAGGTAAGTTGTTTTGCCTGATTTAAAAAACCACCCGCTCCACAACCAAAATCGAGTAATTTCTTATTTTTCAGAAAAGGCTTTAGGTTTTTAAAGCGCCGCATATCATCAGAATATGAATTTTTAATCCAAATATCCATAGGAGTTAACGTATCTCCATGCATCTTGGAATGTTCATAAAACCCCTCTTGAATATGTTTATTCGAACTCAGCGTAACTAAACCACAATCATTACATTCAAGAATTTTTAGTTTAGGATTGTCCCTAACAGTCCCTTTGCGAACTGTAAATGAATTTGAATTACAAAGATAACAATTCATAATATTTCAACTAAGCCCTTTTAGTAATTAAAGCTTTAAAACTTTTCATACCCTTAACTTTCCATTGCTTAACTATCCCTTTATCCAACTCTACTATATCTGTACAGTTTTTGAGGGTACTCAGGCGATGCGCTATAATTAAAATGGTAAGATCCTTACTAAGGTTATTTATGGCTTGTATAACGTCCTCTTCAGTTTTATTATCTAATGCACTAGTTGCCTCATCAAATATAATAACATCAGCTTTTTTATAGAGCGCACGGGCTATGCCAATCCTCTGGCGCTGCCCTCCAGACAAGCGAATTCCTCTTTCGCCAATCGAAGTGGCGTACTTTTTAGGCCAGCTTTCTATATCTTTAGAAATTTGAGCTTGTTTAGCAGCCTGTTTTACCCGATTAAAATCAATTTTTTCTTTAGAAATACCGAAAGCTATATTTTCAACGATTGTGCTATCAGATAGAAAAATACTTTGAGGTACATGTGCAATATGTTTTTGCCAGGATCTACAGTTTGAAGAATTTATAATCTTGCCATCAATAAGTAACTTTCCGCTTGTGGGTGACAAAAGTCCCATAATAATATCAATCAGAGTGCTTTTCCCAGAGCCAGTTTTTCCAATAAAACCTATTCGACTTCCTTTTTTAATATTTAAATTAAGATTTTTTAAAACGAATGGCGAATTAGAAGCGTAACGAAAGTTAAGATCATTAAGTCTTATGGAGTTGTTAAAAGGAATAAATTTGACATTTGATTTGTTGTAAAATTTTGGGAGGGGTTGATCAAGAAGATTAAGGGTATCAATTAATGACGCCCTGCCGCCTTGCATTGAAGCCCATGCTGAAAAAGACTGCTGCAAAACAGGAAGTAATCTTTGCGCGCCAAATGCAAAAGCGCCCAAAGTGGGAATAGCTTTTGTTAGCCCATTTACTTGTTGCGTTAAAAGATAAGCTAAAAATGCAATTAAAACCATGCCTAAGGCTTCTAAAAAATAGCGGGGGCATGATGAAATGAATAAATTAATTCCCTGCGCTTGTCTTAAAGGTGCATCAACTTCTTTATATGTTTGACAATAAGTCATTTGGCTGCCATCAATAAGAACATCACGAATACCTCCGAGACCCTCTTGAAGTGATTTAATAAGGTATGTTGATTTCTGAGCCATGACTTCACTATTTATTAACAATTGGTTTCTTGCGAAGTTCATGATCACAAGGTAAATAAAGCCAAATCCAAAAAAAGAAGTTAATGCAATAACTGGATTTACGAGTAGCAAAATAAAAATTATTGCTGTCATCATAATTAAAGAGCTAATGATAGTTAATGTTGGGACGATTGAATTATAAATAACAATGTTTGATTTTCCAGAAATACCATTGATTATCTCACTACTATTTCTTGAACAATGTACTTTGTAAGGCTGATATAAAGTTCTGCGATAAACTTCATTACTAATATCACCACCAGCCAAAAAAGACAGTTTTGAAAAATGCCAAAGCATAAAAATTCTAGTTACAGATGCAATGATTGCAGTAAATGCAAACAATAGAGTGAAAAAAAGAACTAATTCAGCTGATGTCTCAATATAAAAAAATTCAATTACAAATTGAAAGCGAGGGTTTGTGAAAATCTGGTCTGGCGCAGTTAAAATGCCCAAAAATGGAATAACAGATCCAATACTTATAATTTCTGCAAAAGAAACAAATACCATTAAGAATAAAAGCCCTATAAATTGAATTCGGCGCTTTCTGTCAAAATGAAGCCATAAGCGTAATAAAAGTTGAGTCATTAAGGAGTTAATTATTCATTTAAATATTATTTTTTTTAAAATCGTCATAAGATCTTTGAAGGCCATCTTTTAAACTTGTATTTGACTTCCATCCAAGACTATTTAATTTGGAAGAACTCATTAATTTACGCATAGTGCCATTTGGTTTAGTTTTATCAAAAGAAATTTCTCCAGAAAAACCAACAATTTCTTTTATTAAGCAGGCTAAATCTATTATAGATAAATCATCATTACTGCCAAGATTAAGAGCGGGCGGCAAGCCTGCATTCCCTTCTTGGGCTAGCAGAGAATTAAAAAGATTTTCATCAAGATTCATTATAAAAATACAAGCTTCTGCCATATCATCAATATATAAAAATTCTCGTCTTGGCGAGCCATCCCCCCATAAAGTTACGACGTCTTTTTTGTTTACTTTTGCTTCGTGAAATTTTCTAATCATTGCGGGAATAACATGACTATTTTCTGGGTGATATCTATCGCCGATTCCATACAAATTAGAAGGCATTACAGATAAATATTGTGTTTGATATTGTCGATTGTAACTCCAACACATTTCAATCCCTGCTATTTTTGCTATTGCATAAGGTCGATTAGTTTCTTCCAACGTCCCACTTAGCAAATATTCTTCTTTAATAGGTTGAGGACACTCTTTAGGGTATATACAACTCGAACCTAAAAACAAAAGTCGTTTTACACCATATAGATACGCCTGATGAATTACATTTGTTTGGATACATAAATTTGAGAAAATAAATTCTGCAGGATATGAGTTATTAGAATGAATGCCGCCTACTTTTGCAGCAGCCAATATGACATATTCAGGTTTTTCTTTTTGGAAAAAATTAGCAACTTCCTTTTGATTGGTAAGATCAAGCTCACTATGGAGTTTTATAAGTATGTTATTAAACCCTTCAGATTGTAGCTTACGCAATAAAGCCGATCCCACTAATCCCATATGCCCCGCAATATAAATTTTTGAATTTAAGTTCATTTTTTATTCGTTATAATCCATTGCTTGATAGCCATGTTTTTTTATTAAATCGTCTCGTTGTGCAGACTTAAAATCTTCTTTAATCATCTCGGAAACAAGCTCTTGAAATGTAACTTTTGGTGTCCAATGTAACTTTTTTTTAGCTTTTGAAGGGTCTCCAAGCAAGGTTTCCACTTCAGATGGTCTAAAATATCTAGGATCAACAAGAATAATTGGTTTAGAAGAGTTTTCTAAATATCCTTTTTCGCTTACCCCTTCTCCCTTCCAGATTATGTTCATATCAAGTTCTTTTGCCGCTAAATTAACAAAATCTCGAACGCTGTATTGTTCACCTGTTGCTATAACAAAGTCTTCAGGTTCTTTTTGTTGAAGCATAAGCCATTGAGCTTCAACATAATCTTTAGCGTGCCCCCAATCTCTAAGTGAATTTAAATTGCCTAAATACAAATAATCCTGAAGTCCTAATTTAATACGAGCTAAAGCACGAGTAATTTTTCTTGTAACGAATGTTTCGCCACGAAGAGGCGACTCATGGTTAAATAAAATTCCATTGCAAGCATAAATTCCATATGCTTCTCTATAATTCACACATATCCAGTAAGCATAAAGTTTAGCTACTGCGTAAGGACTTCTTGGATAGAATGGTGTTGTCTCTTTTTGGGGGGTCTCTTGAACCAAACCATAAAGTTCCGAGGTGGAGGCTTGATAGAATTTTGTTTTTTTCTCCATACGCAAAATACGAATAGCTTCTAAAATTCTAAGTGTGCCAACTCCATCAACATTCGCAGTATACTCAGGTGATTCAAAACTTACTGCCACATGACTCATAGCGGCTAAATTATAAATCTCATCAGGCTGTGTCTCTTGAATTATACGAATAAGATTAGTTGAATCAGTTAAATCGCCATAATGTAAAATAAATTTTTTATTATTAACATGAGGGTCTTGATAGAGATGGTCAATTCGATCAGTATTAAATAAGGAAGCTCGACGCTTAACTCCATGGACAATATAACCCTTATTTAATAAAAATTCGGCTAGATAAGCGCCGTCTTGACCTGTAATGCCTGTTATTAAAGCAACTTTACTCATATTATTTAAACCTTCCGTAATTATCTTCAAAGCGCTCAATATCATCTTCGCCTAAATAAAATCCCGATTGCACTTCGATAATTTCTAAAATATCTTTGCCCTGATTGGAGAGTTTGTGTTTCATACCTACAGGAATATATGTTGACTCATTTTCTTTAAGCACTGAAGTTTTATCGCCACAAATGATATTAGCAATACCTTTAACGACTACCCAATGTTCGGCTCGATTCTTATGACTTTGAAGACTTAGGCTCGCACCAGGATTAACTTGAATACGTTTTACTTTAAATCGATCACCGTAATCCAGTGTATCAAACCAACCCCATGGACGAGTTACTTTTCTATGGGATTTATGTTCATATCTTTTCTTTCTCGCCAACTCTTCAACTATTGGTTTAATAGCTTGAGATTGATTTTTATTTATTACAAGAACTGAATCAGCGGTTTCAATAACTATAGTATCTTTAAGGCCCAAAGCAACAATCAAGCGATTAGTAGAATAAATCAATGAATCTTCAGTGTCTTTTATTGCAACATCGCCTCTAATTACATTGCCTTCATTATTTTTTACACTTATATCCCATAGCGCTTCCCAGCAGCCCAAATCACTCCATCCAGCATCTAACGCTATTAGCTTAAATGGGAAAGTGTTACCTAACTTTTCCATAACAGCATAGTCGATAGATTCACTTGGAATTTTGGCAAATAATTCTATATTGGGACGAATAAATTGATTGTCTTCGGTATGTTGATCAAATGATTTTTGTGTGGCCTTAAGAATATCTGGGCTAAATTCATTTAATGCCTCAAGCCATAAACTTGCCCTCATAATATAAATGCCACTATTCCATGAGTATTGCCCACTTTCTAAATAAATTTTTGCATTGTTTAGGCTAGGCTTTTCTTTGAACTCTAATACTTTGTATACGTTGTTTTTGATATGTTCTTGCTTGATATAACCAAAACCAGTTTCTGGACGGCTAGGTTTAATTCCCAAAACAACTATTGAACCATTATTAGCAATATCAATAGCATTAGAGACTGCCCTTTGAAAAGCTTTATTGTCTTTTATTATATGGTCTGCAGGAGTTACCAATAAAATTGGATCTTCTTCATTAGACAAAGCTTTTAAAGCTGCCAAGGTTAATGCAGGAGCAGTGTTTTTTCCTGATGGCTCTAAAAGCAATTTGTAATCATTAATTTTTATATTTTTTAATTGTTCTAAGGCTAAAAAGCGATGTTCTTCATTAGTAACAACAAGGGTTCCATTTAAATGAAACTTGGGGTTTAATTGCTGAAATCTTAAACAAGTTTCTTGAAATAAACTTAACTCACCTGAAATATCTAAAAATTGTTTAGGAAAGTCATTTCGCGATACAGGCCAAAGTCTTGAACCACTGCCACCGCATAAAACGACAGGTGTAATTGAAAGATTTTTCATCTTAAATATCTTTTCTCAGATTAAGGTTTTTTAAGGCATTCATAAGTCACCCCAAAAATCTTTTTGAACTGTATCTATTTCAATTTTTAGATCTTGATACTCTTGTAATTTTCTTTTTAGAAAATCAGCAGTTAACAAACTTTTCTGTTGAATTCCTTTAGGCGTAATAATATAAAAATAACCTAATTTATTATGACTATTTTGAAAATTGTTAATTTTTAAATGACCGACTTTAATTAATTCTTTAAGGCAATAATTAACAGCCCCTAGACTTATACCTACTTTTTTTGCTAATGCTCGCTGAGTCAAATATGGGTCATTAGATAAATTGCTTAGCATTCTAAAATGAGTATCAGGATGAATTTCTACGCTTTTAGTATTTTTTTTCATATTTCTTGACATTTATTGATGTATTAACTAGCCTTATTGTTCAATATTGAACAAGTATAAAAGACTTTATAGAAATGTCCATTAAAAAGATTATTAAGAATTTAACTCCGCCTCTCGAATGGAACCTTATAAGGTCAGTTATTGGGGGGCAAAAACGTTCGTGGGGCAATATTCATCCTTCAAGAATGTATTAGAAAATTACCCCAAAGCCACTAGCTATGACTCAAGTAATTCATTACAGGAGCATGTGGAAAATGCTGCTTTGAGACTGAAATTTCCGAGCATCTAATTGCTTCTTCAAGATGAGATATTTGCGAAGGTCCTATTATTACTTTATTAATAAAAGGTGACAAAAAGAGACTGCTATAAGAATATTCAATCAGTGATTGACAATGCTCTTTAGCTTCCGCTTCTAGGGAAATAACTTTTTTAGCATTCTCTTCAGATAATAAATTATTATAATATTCTAAATTTTTAGTTGCTTGAAAAAATCTAGAATCAATTTTAGACTCTGGATTAATGAGATATTTCGCAGTTAATAAGCCCTCACATAAAGGTGAATATGTAAAGATTCTTCGATCTGATCTGATATCAATAAAATTTAAGAGTGGGTCAGAAAATAAAAAATTTTTTTTAAGCTGAAATCCGTCAATAATTTTTACTTTATTTAAATCCTCAAATGACTTTATCTTAAGGTATGTATTTAAACTTGAATTACTTAAAAAGAATTCGTTGATTAATTTTTTATTTTTTAAATTAAGTATTGCCTCACAGAAAATATCACTCGGTGGAATATTTTCGTCGCTATGTAAGACATAAATATCAATAGTAGTTTTTTTTAGTCTATTCAGACTTTGCTCACATAAATTGGTTAGAGTGCATGATACTTTTTTTCTAGATACATTTTTTGGTATACTAAATTTAGTAGAAATCTTTAGTTCAGGAAAATGTGAAATTAACTTTCCACACATTATTTCTGAAATAAAATCTCCATAACTAGGTGAAGTATCAAGGATATCAATATTATTTTTTAAAGCTATATCTACAAGCTTGAAAGCATCAATAAGAGAAACTTTCCAACCGAACATCATCGTTCCGAGAACTATTTTATTAGTAGTCACTAGTCGAGGCCAATAGCTTTTGATCTTCTCTTATTGTGATGGCTATCTACTAAACTCATATTTAAAAAGAATCGCCCTTTATTATTTCCAACTTCATCAAAAAATTCCACCTTTGATACACCATGTGGCAATCCAGGAAAAAACAAAATCAAATCACCCACTTCAACTTCTTCGTCGATATTTACTTTTAAATTATTTCTATCTTGGACATAAAACCCTCCCTTATGATAATCTTCACCAAATTGGGTTAAATATAGGCCTGAGTTTACCTGTATTATATCTGTCGGATCCTTATGCAAGGAAATCTCCCCTGAATCAATTGGGTAATTTATTAAATGAAATCTCTGAACAAAGCCATCTTTTGGTGTTCTACTGATTACATCAGATGGATCCTTATTATTTAAAAGTATTACATTATTAAAAATAGGCTGTAATATTTTGTGCAATGAAATTTGCTCAGGGTTCCAAGGAAAAAAATACCAGGATTTATCAATGGCATTGTATTCTCCTTGTTGCTTTCTATGGTTATTTGATTCGTAATACAAATTACTCACACCTTCTAATATGAGGGGTAGATCCACTAAAAGCAAATTAGAATTAGTAATATCATGTAAAATTTTTTTCGCCATTACTCTGCTAATAGCATTTCGAATAATATAGACATCTCCACTAATTATATTTTTTCTTAGAAGATTTTTTTTATCTCTATTCATGCAAGCTAGACAAAATTGAGTGTATGTTAATACTTTGACTTCACGAAAACTTAATTTTTTACTAGTAAGAACATTTAAATTATTCTTAATTTCTACTTCGTCTTGATCTGTCATATACTACCCCAAATTAAATTAAGTAAAAAAACTTCGCCCCTTGCTGCGAAAAGGCTTTTCAATCATTTTATTTATGTAATTACTTATAATTAAAATAAAAGCGAAGATTAGTATGTAGGCAGCAAGTGCTTCAAAAAAATTTAATTGTGGAGTGAATTTGCCTTCTATTAATAATTCATTTTTTTTAAGAATAAGTCTAAAGGTTTGATTTGCACACCAAAGAATTGCTGTATGTGACATATACATACTATATGAAATATTCCCAAGCCAGCTGATTAATCTGGAATTTAAGATTAAGTGCGTCAAACTTCCTCTTGTTAAGGCAATGCTATAGATTAGCAATGCTGAAATAAAATAAATTGCTATGTCAAATTTTCTGTCAAAATTAATATTTAAATATGCAAGTAAGATTAAAATAATAATATTTGGAACACAAGGAGAAAGAACAAATTTAGTTTTTTCTTTAAATACAAAAACCAAACAACCTAGGAAAAATCCAGAAAAGCAACTTATAAGGTAATCAAAGCCAAATTTTTTCCCTGAAAGTAGGAGGAAAAATGATATTAATAACAACAGTGAAAAAACAATATTTTTAAATTTAGGGAGTTTAAGAACTACAAAACCAAATACTAAGTATGTATAAAACTCTACGCTTATAGACCAGGCAGGGATGTTAAAAGTCATTGCATTTCCAGTCGGTCCAATTGCCTGCAATAAAAATAAACTTTGAATTAATGCAGTAGCATTGTTTACGACGAAGGGTTCACTATGCGGTGAAATAATGCCAAATTCATTTTGTGCAATATACTTTGCTAACTCAATGAAGATAAAAATACCTAAAAATAAAAAATACACTGGGTAAAGTCTCCAAAACCTTAAGGACTGGAATCTAAATAGCTCCCTTAAATTTCTGATTTTATTCGAATATGCCCCGAATATTACGAAACCAGATAAAACAAAAAATAAATCGACCATAAGATAACCTTTACGGAGGATTGTATAGTCATAAAAATAGTTGTTCCAATTTGGAAAATGAAATAAAACGATTAGGAGAGCTGCCATTCCTCTTATCCCTTCAATTTCAGCGATTTGGGCTTGGTTATATTGGAATTTATTTTTAAAGCTTACCGTAGAAATAGAATTAACCTTTTATTTTTAAATTTAAGTTTTTTTATTTTAGCACTTATATTTCCTTAATAATGCAAAGCTGGCACTTTAATATACTAAATTTGTGTAATAAAATAAATTGTATTTTTAATTAAGTAAAATAGCCAATAAATGAATCGTGCATTTGTTAAAGAAAATGATCTAGAACACTCAGGGATTGAAATTCCTGAAAGGCTAGTTAGTTCGTAGCTAAATTATGTTACTCCTAACTGATTAAAGCTTCTTCATGAAAAAATAGAAGGGCTTGAAAAAGAACGTGAGAATCTAAAACAAAAAAAGATGGCTCTATTGCAAAACAAAAAATTGCAATCATTAAGCGTGATATGCGGTACTTTTCAGCACGTATAGAATCAGCAATTCGCACGACACCTAAAAATGAGAATCAATCAGTTGTATTATTTGGCGCAAAAGTAACCATGAGGATAACGAAGGGAAAATTTAAATCTTTGAAATTGTTGGTGAAGATGAAGCAGATATTCATAAGGGAAAAGTGAGTTACTTATCGCCATTAGCTTAGGCACTTATTGGAGTTATGCTAGGTGAAGAAGTTACATGGGAAAAGCCGATCGGAGTTAGTTACCTCACAATCAATGAAATTCAATACTGAAAGGAATAATGGAATGAATGTAATTGACGCTATACAAAAAAGACGTGCTGTAAAAAACTACGATCCAAATCACATTATCACTGAAGAAGAAATTAAAACACTTCTATCTAATACTATTTTATCCCCTACTACATTCAATATTGGCGATTTGAGCTGGTAACAGACAAACCATTAAGATAAAAAATTAGAGAAGCTAGCTGGAATCAAGCGCAAGTTGAAGAGGCTTCTATCTTTATTGTGCTTGTCGCCGACCTTATGGCATGGAAAAAAGATCCAGCACTTTATTGGAAAGAGGCACCAAGACGTGTACATGATTATTTAGTGCCTTCGATCGATCAGTATTATAATGGGAATCCTCAGATGCAACGTGATGAAGCAATGCGCTCATGCGTTATTGCTGGAATGAATTTAATGCTAGTCGCTAAATCTATGGGGTATGATACCTGTTCTATGTATGGCTTGGATTTTGATATTGTTGCTAAGCTTTTAAGAATACCAGCTGAACAATCCAGCTATAATTATATTTAAATGGAGCGTATGAAGATTATTTAATACTTTTTCCAAATTACTCGATTTACATAATCGGTATAGCTATGAATAATTCGAACTAGCTTATCTGAAACATTAGTCACGGTATAATCAAAAACTGGGTTCATACTAGCTGTACGATCTAAACCACGAGATTGATTAGCTAAAATCATTAGACCTTGATTTACCCTCGTCATATCTAGTCCCACCATCATTACAGCAGCTTCTTCCATAGCTTCAGCTCGCTCATGTGTCTCTCGTAAGTTTAATGCAGGAAAGTTCATAATTGAAGATTCTTCATTGATAGTTCCGCTGTCTGATAATGTTGTATGAGCACAAATTTGTAATTTCATAAAATCAAAAAACCCCAATGGCTTTAAAAGGTGAATTTGCGAATGAAATGTAATATTTTCAGCATCAATACGTTTTTTAGTGCGTGGGTGAGTAGATACAATTACTGGGATATTAAAATCCTCTGCAATACCATTTAGGATGGTAATGAATTTTTTAAAGGATTGGGGGGGGTCAATATTTTCTTCGCGATGTGCACTTACTAAAAAATATTTACCTTCTGTGAGGCTTTCTCGTTTTAATATATCTGACTCTTCAATATTTAAACGATAATGCGTTAATACTTCAAGCATCGGGCTGCCTATTTTAATAACCATATCAGGGGCTATACCCTCACGCAGCAAGTAATCACGAGCAATAGTACTGTAAGTTAAATTTATATCTGCTACATGATCAACGATATGTCGATTAATCTCCTCTGGAACGCGCTGATCAAAACAACGATTGCCAGCTTCCATATGAAAAATAGGGATTTTACGACGCTTAGCCGGAATTACTGACAAGCAGCTATTAGTGTCGCCCAAAACCAGCATTGCATCGGGTTTAATTTTTTCTAGCACTTTGTCTATAGCAATCAAAATATTGCCTATGGTTTGTCCTGGGCTATTGGATTCTTCAGTGCTATTTAAAAAATAGTCTGGTTTATGGATGCCAAGGTCATCAAAAAAAATTTGATTTAATTCATAATCATAATTTTGTCCGGTATGTACAAGAATATGATCACAAAATTGATCTAAACGAGCAATGACTCTAGAGAGGCGAATAATTTCTGGTCGAGTACCAATGACTGTTAATACTTTAAGTTTTTTCATACAAATTACCTCAATTTAGCATTAAATGTATCTGGATGCTTTGGATCAAACACTTCATTAGACCAAAGTAAAACAATCGCCTCTTCAATCCCTATGTTAGTAATATCGTGTGCCCAGCCAGGAACGGTCTCTACCACTTCGTTTTTTTTATCTGAAATTACATACTCATAAGTATGCCCATTTTGTATATTCAAAAATTTAAAAAGGGCCTGCCCTTTTACAACTAAAAATTTCTCACTTTTGCTATGATGGTAGTGTCCGCCTCTAGTGGCGCCGGGAAGGACAGTGAGATATGAGAATTGCCCAGAATCTAATGTTTTGACAAATTCTACAAACTTACCGCGCGAATCACTTTCTTGACTTAATTTGTAAGTGAAATTATTTGCAGGTAGGTAACTAACATATGTTGCATAAAGTGCCCGCATTAAGCCCTTACCAACCTGTCCAATCTTTAAATTATCACGACTGTTTTTGAAAGAGCTGATCGTATCTGCCAATTCACCCACTGAAATTCTAAACTCTTTACTTACTTTACTAAAGCCCTGCTCTTCAGTTTTTATAAATTTTGAATTTTGAGAATTTACATCAACTTTATTCTGAATGATCTGCAAGAAGCACTCTATTAAATCATCAATATATACAAGCGTAATTATTGCATTTGAATCATTAACAACAATAGGCAAATTGTTAGCAATATTATGACAGAAGGTTGCTACGGCCGAATTGTAATTAGGCCTACACCATTTGCCAAATATATTAGGCAATCGAAAAACATACACAGGAATACTTTGATTAATATTTAGTCTAAATATTTTATTTTCACCTTCTTTTTTACTTAAGCCATAAGGGTTACTTTCATTAGCTTGTTCGGATGAGGTGAAAATAAGGACGATCTTACGTCCATTTATTTCAAATGCTTTAGCAATTGCTTCACAAAGAACATGGGTTAAATTTACATTGTCACAGGCAAAATCATCTAGATTATTTGGTCGATTAACACCGGCCAAATGAAATACAAAATCAATGTCTTCTAAGAGTTTTGGTAATGAATCTAGGCGATCTTCTCGAGTAAAGACATTTACCTGAATATTTTCAAACTCAGACAAATGCTGTCGTAAGTTTTTTCCAATAAACCCATTTGCTCCTGTAATTAATACACGCATAAATTATTCTTCAATATTTATTGGCTCGCCGCGAAAGATAGATTGCATAAAGCTTAATTTCATTAGCAATTCTTTTGTCTCTAGCATATTTAATTGGTAAGTATTGTGTGAGTTGTAGTCTGAGGCTTTGGAGATTTGAATTTCTCCTTGATCCATAAACTTATTGTAATTTAAATCTCGTAAATCTGGCGGCACTCTATAATAATTACCCAAATCTTCTGCTGCTGCCATCTCTTCTCGGCTCAACAAGACCTCAAATAACTTCTCCCCATGGCGAGTTCCAATTACTTTTGTTGTATGATTAATAGCGCCCATTAGGCTAGTTAAGGCTTGAATCAAAATTTCTATTGAAGTTGCTGGTGCTTTCTGAACAAGAATATCTCCTGACTTACCATGCTTAAATGCATATAAAACTAAATCTACTGCATCATCAAGACTCATCATAAATCTTGTCATAGAAGCATCTGTAATAGTTAGAGGCTTTTTATCGAGTATCTGTTTCACAAACATAGGGATAACTGAACCGCGAGATGCCATAACATTGCCATAACGAGTAACGCAAATACTAGTTGCTCCACTTTCTCTTGATTTAGCAACCGCTACTTTTTCCATCATTGCCTTAGAAATACCCATTGCATTGATTGGATATACTGCCTTATCTGTGCTCAAACAGATAACTCGCTGAACACCGAGACTAATAGCTGCCTCTAAAACATTTTCTGTCCCAAGTATGTTTGTTTTTACTGCTTGCAAAGGATAAAACTCACAGGATGGAACTTGCTTGAGAGCAGCTGCATGAAATACAAAATCCACCTCACGCATAGCGGAGCGAACACTATTTATATCTCTTACATCCCCTATATAAAACTTTAATTTAGGATTGTTATATTTTTTGCGCATGTCGTCTTGTTTTTTTTCGTCACGACTAAAAATTCGAATTTCAGCAATTTTAGAATCTAAAAAACGCTGAAGAACAGCATTCCCAAAGGAGCCAGTACCACCAGTAATCAACAATTTTTTATTGTCAGTCATTAACTATTCCTTCTGCGTTATAGCATCAAATTTTTTTAATGAAACTAAGCTGTATTAAACATCTAAATTTAAAAGTTAGCATCTATATTGATATGATAACTTTTTCTAAGGAACATGACAGAGTAAAATATAATTAGAGGTGAAGCGATTAATAATATTTCGTTAACCTAAGTTACTTTTATTTCTATTTAACTTCTTTTGCGCGCTAGGAACGATTAAATAGAGTGCGCCATAAGAAGTCATAAATAAAATAATCGTAATCCAGATAAAAAGTGATTTATGGTAAACCCAAGGAATGGCAAGCAAAGGAAATATCCATAATCCGCTTAATACTAAAGTTACGAGTGCATTTGCTATTTCATTATAGTTTAGATGAAGTTTAAAAAAGTGAAAAAGTTTAAGATGCAGATGAGCTGTGTCTGGATTAAGGATGGAAACGCCTCTAAGGAGTCGACGCAACATACTAAAAATAACTTCAGTAACTGGGTATATAAGAATAAGTATAGCCCCCCAAGGTGATATTTCAGGGTGACGGCCAAAAAGAATAATGGTGAGCATGCTTGTGATTAAACCTAGACTATAAGCGCCTAAGTCTCCTAAAAAAATAAGGCCCTTAGGATAATTCATCAACATAAAAGGAATAAAAAGAAGTATTAAGTTAAAAATTAAAGATAACATGACAGTATCAGCTGTTTTGTAACTTAAAAATAAAAGCGCGCCTAAGATTGATAAGGCTACCGCACCACATAGTCCATTCACGCCATCAATTAAATTCATGCCATTAGCAATAGCTACCATACTTAAAATATAGAACGCGCTTACACCGCCTTGAAGAGAAATTAACGCTCCTATAACAGGGACTTCGATAATGTTAGGCAATGGTCCCACAAAATTAGCTCTAAATAGCCAGCCTACAAAAAGGAGCGCAAGCAATCTGATCGCAGGATCTACATTATGAAAAATGTCCTCTTTTAATCCAATAATTAAAATAGGAGTAAGGCACAAAAGAATTAATTTTAATAAAAGAATATATTCAGTCGGCTCACAATAAATCACGAAACCTATAAGAGATAAAATAAAAATTAAACCCCCTAATCGCGGAATTTCGTTAAGATGAATACGTTGAAGGGCTTGATAAGTTTTGAAGCCTAATTTTTGATAAATCTTTTTATGCCAAGCATAAGCGACTAAAATATTTAAAAAAAGAGATAACCCCATAAAGATGAGAACATCCCCATTAAACCACTCCATACTATTAAAATTCATAAGATCATATCCAAAAATCACATTTATTATTTCTAAGGGAAGAATGGGCTTGATTCAAGACTTTTACCCAAAAGATCTTTAGGTAATAGTTTAATCTTTAAGCCTTTGGGCCATTGAATATTTAAAGTGGCATCATTCCATAAAATACAATGTTCACTCTGAGGGTGATAAAAATGAGTGGTCTTATAAAGAAATTCTGAAGTGTGTGAGAGTGTTAAAAAACCGTGCGCAAACCCTTCAGGAATATAAAGTTGCTTTTTATTATCACCCGATAAAATTTCGGCAATATATTGCCCACACGAAGGGGATGATTCTCTTATATCGATTGCAATATCTAACACTTCACCTTGAATGACTCGTATTAATTTACCTTGTGCATGAGGTGGCAATTGATAATGAAAGCCTCTAAATACACCCTGAAATGATTTTGAATGATTATCTTGAACAAACGAAACATTCAATGAGGTTTCTTTTCTAAAAACATCTTCTCTAAAACTTTCAAAAAAAAAGCCGCGTGCATCTTCAAATACTCGGGGCTCAATTAAAAGCACATCAGGAATCTTTAAAGGGGTTACCTTCATATTCAAATAATTTTTTCTTGTAAGATACGTTGTAAATATTGACCATAGCCACTCTTAAGTAAGAGGGCTGCTAAGTCTTCAAATTGGGATGCAGTAATCCATTGTTGGCGATAAGCAATTTCTTCAGGGCACCCCACTTTTAAACCCTGGCGACTCTCGAGTGTGGCAATAAATTGACTCGCTTCAAGAAGCGATTCATGAGTACCTGTATCTAACCACGCATAGCCTCGACCCATCACTTCAACATGTAATTTATTTTTATTTAAGTAAAGTTGATTAAGATCGGTGATTTCAAGCTCCCCTCTTTTGGATGGCTTTAAACTTTTTGCCATGTCGACTGCATCTTCATCATAAAAATAAAGGCCTGTCACCGCATAATTTGATTTAGGTTTTAGTGGTTTTTCTTCCAAAGAAATGACTTGATTCTCCCCATCAAATTCAGCGACACCATAACGCTCAGGGTCTTGGACATGGTAGGTAAAAATCGTAGCGCCATCTTCCCGATGTTTTGCGTTTAAAAGAAGTTGACTAAAGTCATGGCCATAAAAAATATTGTCGCCCAAAACTAAAGTGGAAAGATGGTTGCCTATAAACGATTCACCTAAGATAAAGGCTTGCGCTAAACCATCAGGAGACTTTTGCACGCAATATTGAATATTAATCCCCCACTGGCTCCCATCTTTCAATAAAGCCTCAAAATGTGACGTGTCTTCTGGTGTTGAAATTAATAAAATATCTCTAATGCCTGCCAGCATTAAAGTACTTAAAGAATAATAAATCATGGGCTTATCATAAATGGGCAATAATTGTTTAGAGATTGCTTGCGTCACAGGATAGAGACGGGTACCTGAGCCCCCTGCTAGAATCAAACCTTTTCTATTGTTTTTAATTTGCGTCATTTAATGAATGATTACTTTTAAAACCTTTTTAACTTCTTCTTCCCAATGAGGCAATTCTAGCATGAAGTTCTTTGTAATTTTATCTGTGTAAAGCCGAGAATTCATTGGACGTTGAGCTAGGGTTGGATATAAATCACTTGAAATCGGTTTAATATCTTTAGATGTCATGGTCGTTTTAAGTCCTAGACGCATCGCCTCATCAACGATGAAGCATGCATAATTAAACCAATTGGTATCACCACTTGATGCCACATGGTAGGTGCCAAAATCTTTGAAATTAGTATTTTTCAGAATAGTTTTGACTATTTTGTAAGTTACGTTGGCTAATACATCGCTTGAAGTGGGCGTGCCCTTTTGGTCGCTCACAACATTTAAAGAAGATTTTTCTTGGGAAAGTTTAAGTATGGTTTTTAAAAAGTTTTGCCCATGGGAACTCAACACCCAACTTGTTCTTAAAATGATATGTTTCTTGTGTTGACGAACGGCCTCTTCACCCTCCCATTTTGTTCGGCCATAAACTGATTGGGGGTTGGTTTGATCGGTTTCTAGATAGGGTTCATTTTTTAAACCGTCAAATACGTAATCTGTTGAAAAATGAATGAAAGGAATATTAAGTTCGAATGCTTTTTCAGCAAATACTTGAGGTGCGACCGTATTGATTTGATGGGCTAATGATATTTCAGACTCAGCCTTATCAACTTCCGTATAAGCTGCTGGATTGATAATGATGTCGGGCTTGTTTTTATCAATAAAAGTTTTAATCGCATCAGTGTTTGCTAGATCAAGCTCATGGCGACCACTTGCAATAACTTCTCCCAATGACATCAATTTTTTGTGTAACGCAAATCCCACTTGACCATCTTTACCCGTGAGCAAGATTTTCATGAGTACTGCTTTTGAACCCAGTGTTGATATTCACCCGACACCACATGATTGACCCATGTTTCATTTTCTAAAAACCAAAGAACTGTTTTACGAAGTCCCGTTTCAAAAGTTTCCTGAGGCCTCCAACCGAGTTCGCGCTCTAATCTCGAAGCATCAATGGCATAACGTCTATCATGACCCGGCCTATCTTTCACATAGGTGATCTGATTTTCGTACTTTGAGCCATCCACTTTAGGTCTTAATTCATCTAAGATAGCGCATAAAATCCTCACGACCTCAATATTAGACTTCTCATTCCAACCACCCACGTTATAAGTATCACCAATTTTCCCTTGTTTTAAAACTTCACGGATGGCACTGCAATGATCTTTTACATAAAGCCAATCACGAATCTGCTGACCATCGCCATAAATAGGAAGCGGCTTACCATTCAATGCATTTAAGATACATAAAGGGATTAATTTTTCTGGAAAATGATAAGGTCCATAGTTATTTGAGCAATTCGTCGTTAAGACAGGGAGTCCATAGGTATGAAACCAAGCTCTGACTAAATGATCGCTTGCAGCCTTACTTGCGCTGTAAGGGCTATTAGGTTCATAAGGATGATTTTCAGTAAAGGCGGAAGCTTTGTCGTCTAACGAACCATAAACTTCATCGGTCGATACATGCAAGAATCTAAATGCTTTTTTTGTCGCTTCATCAAGGTCATTCCAATAACTTCTCACCGATTCAAGAAGATTATACGTACCAACGATATTGGTTTCGATAAAATCAGCTGGTCCATGAATCGAACGATCCACATGGCTCTCCGCCGCAAAATTCACGACCGCCCTCACCTGATATTTTTTTAAGAGTTCTGAGATAAGCGCCCTATCGCTAATATTGCCTTGAATAAAATGATGACGGGGGTTACCATCTAAAGTTGATAGGTTCTCGAGATTGCCAGCATAGGTAAGTAAGTCAAAAGATACGAGATCTTCTGTCAATTGGTCACACCAATCCAACACGAAGTTCGATCCAATAAAGCCCGCAGCACCGGTCACAAGAATAGTCATTGCCCTCATTTTACCATCAAGACTCAAGGGTCAGGTCTTTAGGGTTTTTATTTATTGCAGTTTGAGTTAAATAATTATTTGTGAAAAATATTTTGATATGAAGATTTATCTTTAAAGTCTAGTTTATGCATAAATATTCAATCAGAAGTAAAATAACAACTTTAAAATCTCTCTTAAATAACGAGCTCGATACGATGCGCACAAAAAATATACTGGGAGTCCTTGATTTATTCATGCTAAGCCTCATGATCGTGAGCTTACCTAGCGTTGAAGCGCCTAAAAATATTTTTTTAGTACTGTACTTGGTCGCTCGCATCCTCACAGAATTTTTAACATTTAATCAAAAGAAGTTTCATTGGTCTAATTGGGATAGCATGTTCCTCACTATTGTAGTCTCCGCATTGTTGAGTACAATTTTTGCGGGCATGCCGCATTTAGAAGAATGGAAGGGTTACAAGGTGCTACTGACTGCGATATTGACGGGGTGGCTCTTAAGTCGGGCTAGGTACACAAAAGAACATTACCAATTTCTTTTTAAGCTCATCATCTTGAGCACACTTCCTCCTCTCATTTGGGGGCTTTATGAATATTTAGTGATTCACTCAAGAGAAACTTTAGAAATTCATTCTGTGGGTCACGTCAACCACTCCGCAATCTATTTGGTCATGATTTTTGGAGCGGCCCTGGGTTGGTTTTTAAGTACACTCAATATAAAAAAAGAAACGTTACAAAAAAAATCCCAAACCATCATGCTTGGGATGTTAAGTCTTCTATTTTTTATAAGTTTAATTATTGGGATGTCGAGGGGTGCTTTAGGTATCGGGGTCATATTAGGCTTGTCTCTTTTAATTTTATTAGGAAAAAATAAAAAAAATAGATTGATAGGCATCGCTAGTATCATCGGCATTCTTCTTCTTGCTATTTTCTTAAAAACAAATATTGTTCAAAAGCAAATCAACACTAGTAAAGGTAATCATGTATTAGCCTATCGAGATCGCGTGTGGAATGTTTCTTTGGAAGCCTCTCGACACTCACCCCTATTAGGCATAGGAATGAGTAACTTTCATTTTATTAGCTTGGATCAACTCAAACAATCCGTCGAAGGCAGAGGAGAAACATTTAATGCTGAGAAATATTATTTTCAGGGCCACTCACATAATTTTTACTTATCAGCTCTTGTTGAGCGAGGCATTGTAGGGCTCATCGTGACTTTTATATTTATGTTGGCTTGGATGACATCGCTTATGAAAACCCTTGGGCGAGCAAAAAGATCAAGTGAAGAGACTTTTCTTTGGGCGGGATCTTTTAGTGCATGGTGGGCTACATTCGGTATTGGCTTGGTAAATACCACCTTCCATCACGAACATGGCATTCTTGCGTGTCTATTTCTCGGGCTTTATGTAAGCTACACAAGTGCCGTTAAGGAAGTTTAAAAATTTCTAAAAAAATTCAGGTATTAATTTTTGATTTAAAAAAAGCCACTCATCGTAGTGGCTTTTTTATTGTCTGTTAGTTTTTGTGGGTATAAAAAAACCACCTCTCGGTGGCTTCTTACTCTAACTAGTGAATAGTGGAGCTGGGGGGAATCAAATTAAGCCAAATAGCTGCATATAATCAATAACCTGTGAGTTTTAAGAACCCCTTCTACCCACAAAACTACCCACAAAAAAAACTTTTACAATAAAAGCCGTTTAAAAATTAAATTACCAAAGGTATTGCATACAGGTTTTAATATTCTCTTTACCGGCAATCTTGGTTATGCCCAATCAATGGAAACAATTATCAATGCAGCTATTCGGCTAAAGGGTCATAAAGATATTAAAATTATTATTGTAGGTGAGGGAAGTAAGTTAGAGTGGCTAAAGAATGAGATTTCAAAACTTGAACTCCCTAATGTCTATTTATTAGGTTCTTTTAAGAAGGATTTAATGCCACATTTTATGCATACCGCCTCAGCTTTGTTAGTTACCTTGTCAAATAAACCTATTTTTTCATTTACGATACCCAATAAGACTCAAGCTTATTTAGCTTCTGGTAAGCCTATTATTGGTGCGTTAAATGATGAAGGTGCTGAGGTTATTAAACTGTCTCAAGCAGGCTTCGCTATTGCTGCTGAAGACTCAGTCGCTTTATCAAAAGCAATTATCAGGCTTTATAAAATGCCCATAAAGGCCCGTCATGAAATGGGTCTTCGTGGGCGGAAATATTTTAAACGTCATTATGATCATGACGTTTTAATGGATAAATTAGTTTATTTTTGTCAAAAGACAATAAAAAGGGGCTATTCTTAAATATATAAGATATTTGAAAATGAACTTGCCGCAATAGCGGATAATAGACGTAAATATTTTAAGAAAATTTTGATGCACAAGTTCTAATCAGAAAATGTCTTGAGTTCTTAACACTCTCAATATAGCATTTAATTCTTAAGGTTTTTTTATGAAAGTTTTTGTAGTTATTCCTTGTTATAAAGTTTCTAAGCATATTCTCCCATTGATTCAAAAAATAGGCCCTGAGGTTGAGAGAATAATTGCTGTAGATGACTTCTGCCCTGAAGGTACTGGTCATTTATTGCAGGCTCAGTGTCAGGATCCTCGCCTAAAGGTTATATTTAATGAACGTAATATGGGTGTTGGTGGATCGGTAATGACTGGATATAAGGAAGCTTTATTGGCGGGTGCTGACATAGTAGTTAAAATTGACGGTGATGGTCAAATGGACCCGGCCCTAATCGCTGATTTTGTTGAGCCTATCGTTGCAGGTAGAGCTGATTACACTAAAGGAAATCGTTTTTATAATTTAGAAAATATCCAGACAATGCCAATGAAACGTTTATTTGGTAATGCAATCTTGTCCTTAATGACAAAATTATCTTCAGGATATTGGGATTTATTTGATCCCACAAATGGGTATACTGCAATTCATTTAAAAGTTGCACGTCAGCTTCCATTTGGAAAGATTAGTTCTCGATATTTTTTTGAGAGTGACATGCTATTTAGATTAAATATATTACGCGCTGTTGTTGAAGATGTTCCTATGGATGCAATATATGGAAATGAAGTCAGTAATCTAAAGATTAGAAAAATATTCGGTGAATTTCTCCATAAACATTTTAGAAATAGTTTTAAGAGAGTTTTTTATAATTATTATTTAAGAGATATGTCATTGGCATCACTTGAATTACCAATTGGATTAGTAATGTTTTTATTCGGAACTGCTTATGGTTTATATTATTGGCTTTTATCAGTCAGAACTGGCCTAATGTCTTCATCTGGTTCAGTAATGTTGTCGGCTACAACTTTGATTTTAGGTCTCCAGTTTATTCTAGCTTTTCTCGCTTATGATATTAATTCAGTGCCAAAAATAGCTTTGCATCCCAAGATCAGAGGAGCCTAAGGATGTCTTTTTCTCAAGTTCTCTTTATCGTTTGCGCTGTGATTATGTTATCGATCGGGCAGATATTATTTAAAAATACTGCTGTAGATTTCTCTCAAGGACATTTAATTCCCTTTAAGCTTATTTTGGCTGTAACTGTATATTTTTTTGCTACAGTCATGTGGTTTTTTGTGCTAAAAGTAACCCCATTAAAGGTTGCTTATCCATTTGTGGGATTGGCATTTATTCTGGTCCCATTCTTTTCATATATCTTCTTGGGAGAAGATATTCATAGAAATAATATATTAGGCGCTCTAGTTATTTGCTTGGGTGTTTGGATATCTATATTAGATAGTTAAGGATTTTTTTGAAAAATAAAATTTGCCCTGTTTGTGGTTCGTCATTATCTGTCGGAGTTAATAGTTGGCATTATGTTTGCAGATCCTGCAAGTATGAATATGGCGATTTAACTCATAGCATTAATAAAAATAACCAGATGATAGATGAAGACTTCAGAGCTTCCGGATTAAAGTCTCTGAGAATGTCGAACTTTAGTATTTTGTTAGATCGAATAAAAAAGCATAAATTAAGTGGGCGCTTACTAGATGTTGGCTGCGCCCATGGATGGTTTTTAGATAAGGCAAAAGATTTATTTGATGTTTCAGGCTTGGAGCCGGATGTAGAGATTTTCAATCTGACTAACTCAAGCAGATTTAACGTAAAAAATGGCTATTTTCCTGAAGCGCTTGATACTAATGAGAAGTTTGATTTGATTGTTTTTAATGATGTTATAGAGCACATTCCAAATGTAGGCAAGATATTAGAAGCATGTAGAAGTCATCTCAATTCAAGGGGTGTGCTCATACTTAATTTACCAAGCAGTTCAGGATTTTTTTATAGGACATCAAAATTTCTACATCTAATAGGCATAGAAAGTTTTTTTGGGAGATTATGGCAAAAAGACTTTCCTTCACCCCATCTACATTATTTTAATTTTAGCAACCTAAATACTTTGTTATTAAAGTATGGCTTCTCTATAAAAGAAAGGGGGCGCCTTCCAAGCCTGAGTAGCAAAGGGTTATTTACTAGAATTAAGTATGCTAAGCAACTTGGATTTCTTTCTGCGGTTGTTATTTATTGCCTCGTATTGTTGATAACACCTATTCTTTACATGCTACCAAGTGATATTGGCTATGTAATAGCCTTTAAAAACGAATAAAACGTTATTGATTGGATTTGTTGGAAATGTTAATTTTTATAGCAGTTTTATCATTTTTTGGATGGACACTTCAAGCATCTTGTCTTATTAAGAGATCTTTTGATGTATCAGTTATTTTTCTTGCTAGCATATTAATAATTGCACTCTACATTCTAGGGCTTCTTGGGATTTTAAATCTTGGCGCTAAGATACTTTTGATATTGGGAGTGCTTTTATTTTTTAGTGTACATCTAAGATATAAGCAGTTCCTCTCAGAAGTGATTTACAAGAAACCATACGGCCTTATATTTTTTTTGATTTCTATAAGTATCCTAGCATTGGCATCATCTACTAGAAGTTTCTCAAATTTTTCAACTGTCGACGATTTTTCTCATTGGGCAAGAGTGTCTAAATTGCTAGTCGAATATCAAAGGTTACTTACTGTCTCCGACCCACTTTGGTTTCACGACTACCCGCCCGGAACTGCTTTGTTTAATTATTTCTTTTTACAATTAGGTGCTTTTTCTGCAAGCGGCGCAATGTTTGCACAAGGAATTCTTATACTTTCTGCATTTACACGTATATTTTCCGTCATTCAAAAAGAAATTTCTTTTTTTATATTTTTATTAGTATCTTTATTTATTTTAATTTACAGCCATTTCTTTGGCACAAGCTTTCGTACTTTAACTGTAGATATGGTTGTTGGACTGTTTTTTGGAGTTGGTTTGTTAGGGTATTTATCTGATAGAAAGTCTCACGATGTGCGAACATCATTATTAACTATATTACCAATTATTATAGTTTTACCATTAATTAAATTAACAGGCATATTATTTTCATTGGTAATTGTAGCAGTCGCTGCAACAGAAGCTTTTTTCTCAAATTATTCTTTTAAAAATAGACTTAAATACTTTATTTATTTTTCATTCGCTGTGGCTGCTATTTTTTCATCATATTTATCATGGAATGCCCATATAAAAAATTCACATTTACCAAGTACGTTTAGCACCGATCTTTCACTGGCTAAAATTGTAAGTGCGTTTGATTCTAAAAAATCCTCCGCAAGAGAACAAGAAACTATATCCGCTTTCAGTCGAGCCATTTTAACTCCTTATAAAAACAAAAGCTACACGCCTTATTATTGGCTGCTAGTAACTATATTTTTAGTATTTTTATATTATTCTTTTTCATCTAAAATAAAACCCACTCGATTGGGACCTTTTGTAGTGATTTTCCTTGGATTTGTTGGCTACTTATCAGTTTTACTAATCTTATATCTTTTTTCATTTGGAGCTTACGAAGGCCCCAGGCTGGCATCTATGGGAAGATATTTGAGTAGTTATTTTTTTGGAGCTTTATTTCTTTTATTTGGATTGATTTTGCAGTTTTTTTTACTTATTGAACAATCTAAAAAAGTAACTAGATTGTTTATTTTAGGCTTTTTTTTAATAATAGCCCCAGAAATCCGCAAAACGTATAAATCTGCGGCCGAATTTTTAGTCCCAAGAGTTGGCTATACTGAATATATAACTAACTATGCTAACTTCGTTGTTAAGCAGACGAATAATTCATCTAATATTTATTTTCTAATGCAGGGCAGTAATGGCACAGAAATTACAATATTTAATTATGGGGTCCTTCCTCGCGGAAGTAATCGAAATTGTTGGTCAGTAGGTGAAAAATATTTTGATGGCGATGTTTGGACATGCAATATAGACACAAATGATTTCTCTAACAGCCTAAAGAACTACGACTATTTATTTATCGCATATGTTGATAAGCAGTTTAATGATATATATTCATCTTTATTTTTAAATGTGCTACATAATGGCGCTTTATATAAAATTTCTAAGAATGAAATGAATTTGAAATTTGAATTTGTTTCAGAATATAAAGGAGAAATTTTTGTGCCCAATATCTTTAAAGCCAGTTCAAGGAGGTTTTAAATGAAAATACTTGTTCTGGGTGCAAATGGATTAATTGGAAGTACTATTTTTAAAGTTTTATCAGGGTCTTCTCAATTCAAGTACTTTTTACTACATCTGGTTCTTATTGCTACTACTAATTGGTGGAGCTGCACAAAATGGGATTATCATGTTTTCCCGAATTTAATCAATAAGATGTGGGTTTTGACAGCCCCTCTTACTCACAAAACTACCCACAAAAAATTAAGGGGGGGGTTTTGATGCCTTTCTCCAAGTGTTAGATGTATTTTAGCAGAGAGAGGTAAATGGGGAGGGGTTTTAGAATATTACAGCTAATGTTAGATCCAATAAAGCCTGCTGCAACTGTGACAAGGATAGTTACATATTCAAGATACTAACTTAAAAAAATTCTTATCGCGCCTAAGATTTAACGGAAGTATTTTCTTAACTTTAGATTTTGCAATCTAAAATACAACCAAAATCTATATCTGCTTTTAAAAACTGCTTTTTCTAGGCGTGTATTTTTATATCTAAAATCCTTACTTTCTAGAACCTTGCCAGCATTCTTTAAAGGAAAGCTATCAATTGACTTCGAACGATCTATTTCAAAACACACTATCGATTCAAAAAACCGAACAGAGTGAACATATTTTTTATAAATTAAATTTGAAGCAGATATACCCTGACATCTCGAATTAATATTATCAATAATAATTTTTGTCCATTCAATAAAAGAATGCTTAGATGGATTACCAAACCTTGTCATATAGCTCGTGTGGCAATCTTCGATAATTAGAAGACCTCCATCTTTAATGAATGGAATGCACTTATGTGCAGTAACTATTTGCTGTTCATTGGTATGACCACCATCATCTAAGATGATATCTACCATGCCTATTTTTTTAAAAAAGCTATCCCAAAACAATTTATCAGACTGGCTCCCTATGTGTATCTCGAAACCTTCTTTTTCCCATTTTTTAGCTTCCGGATTAAATTCAATTCCAATAATTCTAGCTTTTTTCCCGAAGAAATCTCTCCACATAAACAAAGAACCCCCATCCAATATTCCTATTTCAACGAATGTAATTGGTTTGTTTCTAAATTTATCTAGCAAATCTGAGTATGTGTTGAAATAACTATAATGCTTTGTTGACTTATATGGTGACTTTAAAAAAGATTTGTAAATAGGTAATTTTTCAAGATCTTTATCGATTTTGAGGTTCATTTAAACTCTTTCAATATCAGTAATTGGTGGAGCTGCACAAAATGGGATAGTTATGTTTTCCCGAATTTAATCAATAATTTGTGGGTTTTCACAACCCCTCTTACCCACAAAACTACCCACAAAAAATTGGGGGAGGTTTTGATGCCCTGCTCCAGATGTTGAGAAGTATTGTAACAGAGTTGATAAATAGAGGGTTCTGTTGACTGTTGTTTACAGTTTATGTACAGTACTTTGAGTAACTTAAATCTTTAAGGAGATTGCTTTGTATAAAAAACTCATTTTAACTTTTACGCTAGCTGCAGGTTTAAGCGTACTTCCGAATGCTTTTGCTGCACCATCAACAAAACCAGGACCAGCACCAAAACCTAATACCACTAAAACAACCACCCAGTTTGAAGATAGCATTGATGTTCTTGCTGATTTTAAGAAAGGAAGACGCCCACCACCACGCAGACATGGTGAAGATAGCATTAATGTTCTTGCTGCTGACATACCACCAGCTGCAGAACCGAAATGGAAAAAACGCCCAAAGGGCAGACATAGTGAAGATAGCACCATCGTTTAATTAGTATCATTTAAAAAAAGCCACTCATCGAAGTGGCTTTTTTATTGTCTAATTTTTATGGGTATAAAAAAACCACCTCTCGGTGGCTTCTTACTCTAACTAGGAAGTGGTGGAGCTGGGGGGAATCGAACCCCCGTCCGTAAGCACTCTACAGAAAGTTCTACATGTTTAGCTATCGTTGTTTTTGTTTAACGGTTCAATCACCAACGAGCAAGCAATTTCGCCGCGAGTCACCTTAGTTTGATTATTAGTTAAGTGACCCAACCAATAACGAGTCTCTCTTTATGACGCTGCTGTGGTTGCCCACCCGACCGAGAGACACTTCGGTGCAGCGTCCAGCTGGATTAAGCAGCTAGAGCGTAAGTTTCGTCGTTTGCGACTATACTTGTTTCTAGATGGATTTACGAGGTAACTAGGCCTCGACATGCCCTCACCTGCTTTGCAACCCACGTCGAAACCGGGTCAGCCCCAAAGCAAGAGATCATTATACTACTTCTTGTTGGCAGCCCGCATGATTCTTGCCTTATCCCGCTCCCAATCACGCTCTTTTTCAGCGTTACGTTTGTCGTATTGTTTCTTACCCTTGGCGAGTCCTATTTCTATTTTGATACGCCCACCCTTAAAGTGCATATCGATAGGTACTAAGGTATAACCTGAACGCTCAACCTTACCAATGAGCTTTGCGATTTCTTCGCTATGTAAAAGAAGTTTTCGGGTGCGGATCGCATCAGGACGAATGTGTGTTGAAGCAGCCCCCATAGGGGTGATATGGCAACCAATAAGGTAGATCTCACCCCTCTGAATAATGACATAAGCTTCCTTGATGTTGGTTCGATTATCCCGAATCGCTTTGACTTCCCATCCTTCTAATACGATACCTGCTTCATATTTTTCTTCGATGAAGTAGTCGTGAAAGGCTTTTTTGTTTTGAACAATACTCATGGAAACTAACTAATCCTTTAAAATGTGTATTTTACGCTAATTCAATTTATACCCATGGCAGATGTCAAAAAAAATGTGATTGTAAATCACTCGGTGGACCGGATGTTTAGCCTTGTCGATCGTATTGAAGACTATCCTCTATTTTTACCCTGGTGCGGCGGCACAAAAGTCTTGGAACGAAATGATGAAATCACAAAAGCTTCTATTCATATTAAATATAGTGGTGTGAATCAAAGTTTCACCACACAAAATACTAAAAACTATCCTGATCGTATTGATTTAAAACTGATCGACGGACCTTTTAAAGTGCTCGAAGGCTATTGGATATTTCATAAAATTAACGAAGAAGCATGCAGTATTGAATTTCATTTGCATTATGAATTTTCAAATTTCATTTTAGATAAATTGATTTCTCCCATATTCGGCAAAATTGCAAATACATTTGTGGATGGCTTTGTGGTACAAGCTGATAAAATATATGGGAGGAAATAATTTCTATACTATGACGCCAATACTTTCGATCATCATCCCGCAATACAAAACACTTGAACTTATTCGTTTATGTATTCGAGCGATTAAACAGTTTTCAGTGCTTAATCCTGAAATTATTGTGATTGATAATAACTCACAAGATGCTTCCATTGATTACCTTAAAGAAGTCAAAAATATCATATTGATTGAAAATAAAAGAAAATGTAGTGGCGCTGACGCGCATAAACTAGCGCTCGATCTTGGCATCAAAAAAGCGCGGGGCAAATGGATTCTTTTTTTTCATAGTGACAGTATTGTTTTAAAAAAAGGCTGGGATAAAGATCTAATAGATCTCACAAAAAAGACTCCCAGGGCTATTGGAGCCACTACTATTTATCGAGATATTAATCGTTTCGCACCGTGGTATACAAAATGCTTACGGTACTTAAAAGAAAGAAGTTCATTTTTTAACTACACATTCAGTGAAACAAACAAAAAAATAATGTCTTATTGTTTTCTCATTGAAAGACAGTTTTTTTTAAAAACTAAATATCAATTTAAAAATAGCGAGGGCGATGTTGGTGATAGCCTCTATCAACACCATATCAAAAATAAAAAACCTTTTATTCTATTGGGTCGCAATATGCTCAGTCGTTTCATTTGGCATACAAGTAATGCCACTTCATTGGCGGCAGGCTTAATGAGTGATGAAAAATCTAAGGAAAAGTTTATAAAGAAAAGAAATCAACTTTTATCAAGTGACATCATCATGAGTCTATTGCAAAATAAAGCTTTAGATAAGAGATGAATGTTAGAGAGATTAAATGATGCCAAATGAAATTTTGATTGAAGTAGCTTATGCACTTCCTAAAAAACAATTGATTATTCCCATTAAAGTTAAAATAGGCACAACTGCGGAAGAGGCGATCAAAACATCTGGCATCATTAAAAAATTTCCTGAAATTGATTTGGAAGTGAATCAAATCGGGATCTTTGGAAAACTCTCACAACTTGATCATGTGGTGCGAGAGCGTGATCGTATTGAAATCTACCGCCCCTTAATTGCAGATCCTAAAGAAATTAGACGTCAGCGCGCAGCTGAGGGCAAGGCTATGAAAAAAGGCGGGGATAGCCCTTAAAACATAGGTTTTCTTAGCTTAAACGAGACTTTTTCTGTATAATTTCGTTTTGCGCAAAGGATTGAAAGATGCGTTTAATACAACAAGCACTCACATTCGATGATGTGCTCTTAGTTCCAGCACATTCCACAGTGCTTCCGCGTGAGGTTAATTTAACCACGCAACTTACCAAAAAGATTAAACTCCACATCCCTATCGTTTCGGCTGCTATGGATACCGTGACCGAATCGAGATTAGCCATTGCTCTAGCTCAAGAAGGTGGCTTAGGCATTATTCATAAGAACATGACGCCAGACGATCAAGCGGCTCAGGTTTCTCGTGTAAAACGTTTTGAATCAGGGGTTGTGAATGATCCAATTACGATCGAGCCTAATATGCTAGTCCGTGACGTTATGAATCTCACAGCACAGCATAAAATTTCAGGCCTACCTGTGCTTGATGGTGGCAAAATTGTGGGCATTGTGACCAATCGGGATTTACGTTTTGAAACGAATCTAGATCAACCTATCAAAAATATCATGACGCCTCGTGATCGATTAGTGACCGTTAAAGAAGGTGAATCCAAAGAGGAAGTCATTCGTTTACTTCATCATCATCGTTTAGAGCGCGTCCTTGTAATTGATAAAAATGATGTGTTAAAGGGTTTGATTACTGTTAAAGATATACAAAAATCATCAGACCATCCTTACGCATGTAAAGATGATAAAGGTAGACTTTGCACTGGAGCTGCAGTCGGTGTTGGCGAAGGTACTGAAAAACGTGTTGAATTATTAGCGCAGGCAGGCGTTGATGTGATTGTCGTTGATACAGCTCATGGCCATGCTCAAGGTGTAATTGATCGAGTTAATTGGGTTAAAAAACATTTTCCACATATTGAAGTGATCGGTGGCAATATTGCCACAGCTGATGCTGCTAAAGCCCTAATTGATGCAGGTGCTGACGGTGTTAAAGTCGGTATTGGGCCTGGTTCGATTTGCACGACACGTATTGTGGCAGGCGTTGGCATTCCTCAAATTACAGCCATTAGTAATGTTGCTGAAGCGTTAAATAAACTTAATATTCCATTCATTGGTGATGGTGGCATTCGATTCTCAGGTGATGTTGCAAAAGCAATTGCTGCGGGCGCTAATTCAGTCATGTTAGGCTCCATGTTTGCAGGAACCGAAGAAGCTCCTGGTGAAGTCGAATTATTCCAAGGTAGGTCTTATAAATCATATCGTGGCATGGGTTCTATTGGGGCCATGCAAAAAGGCTCATCAGACCGCTACTTCCAAGACTCTGAAAACAATGCCGATAAATTAGTACCTGAAGGCATTGAAGGACGCGTTCCTTATAAGGGAAGTGTGATTAATGTGATTCATCAACTGATGGGCGGCCTTCGAGCTTCTATGGGTTATGTTGGAGCTAGAACCATTGGCGAAATGAGAAATAAAGCAAATTTTGTACAAATCACAAGTGCTGGCATGCGAGAGTCTCATGTGCACGACGTCCAGATCACTAAAGAATCGCCTAACTACCGTGTGGATTAATTCTAAATTATCCACTCAAAAGCCTCCCTGCAAGGAGGCTTTTTAAATCCTATGGATAAAATTCTCATTCTTGATTTCGGTTCGCAATATACGCAACTCATCGCACGTCGTGTGCGTGAAATGCATGTCTATTCAGAACTTCATTCATTTGATATGAGTGAAGCTGATATTAAAGCTTTTAATCCTCAGGGCATTATTCTGTCAGGCGGCCCTAATTCAGTTTATGAATCGAATACACCTATTGCACCTCTTATTGTTTTTGATCTTGGCGTCCCAGTCTTAGGTATTTGTTATGGCATGCAAACCATGGCGACCCAGCTTGGTGGTAAAGTTGAAAATGCAAATACGCGTGAATTTGGATACGCTGAAATTAGAGCGCATAACCACTCACCTCTTCTGAAAAATATTCAAGATAAAACTAATCAAGAAGGGCATGGTCTTCTTGATGTGTGGATGAGTCATGGCGATAAAGTCACAGCATTACCTGCTCAATTTAAAGTGATCGCAAGTAATACCTCCACGCCTATCGCTGGCATGATGCATGAAACAAAAAAATTCTATGGAGTGCAATTTCATCCGGAAGTCACACACACCAAACAAGGGTTTGCCATTCTCAAACAATTTGTAAATCATATTTGTGAATGTAAACCAAGCTGGACGATGCCTAATTATATTGAAACGGCTATTAAACATATTCAAGAAACTGTGAAAGATGATGAAGTGATATTGGGTTTATCGGGTGGTGTCGACTCATCAGTAGCAGCCGCTCTTATTCAGAAAGCGATTGGATCTAAACTCACCTGTGTCTTTGTAGACAATGGCTTACTTCGTTTAAATGAAGCCACACAAGTCATGAAAATGTTTCGGGATAACCTGGGCGTCAAAGTTATTCATGTGGATGCATCCCAAAAATTCTTAAATGATCTTCAAGGTGTGAGTGATCCTGAACAAAAACGAAAAATTATTGGTCGAGAATTTGTAGAAGTATTTCAGAATGAAGCTAAAAAAATTCCAAAAGCAAAATGGTTGGCACAAGGCACGATCTATCCTGATGTGATTGAATCTGCATCCACTAAAACTAAAAAAGCACACACCATTAAAAGCCATCACAATGTGGGCGGGCTTCCTGAAACGCTTAATTTAAAACTTCTAGAGCCTTTACGCGAACTCTTTAAAGATGAGGTACGTGAATTAGGTGTAGCCTTAGGTTTGCCCAAAGCTATGGTCTATCGCCATCCCTTCCCGGGACCGGGTCTTGGTGTGCGTATTTTAGGTGAAGTAAAATATGAATTCACAGATTTACTCCGTCGGGCTGATGCTATTTTTATCGAAGAACTTATCAATTCAGGTTGGTATGAAAAAACGTCGCAGGCTTTTGCTGTTTTTTTACCCGTGAAATCTGTAGGTGTTATGGGTGATGGCAGGACTTTTGAATATGTGATAGCGCTCCGTGCAGTTGTAACATCAGATTTTATGACGGCACACTGGGCAGAATTACCTTACGATCTTTTAGGTAAAGTTGCTAATCGCATCATTAACGAAGTGCGCGGGATTAATCGTGTTGTTTATGATGTCTCGGGAAAACCTCCTGCAACAATTGAGTGGGAGTAGAAAAACTTATGTAAGTTGTTGATTTATATAGGTTTTGTAGTTACACAAAACAGACACACGCCCAACTAAGTTGTTGATTTAGTTGGGCGTTGGCATTAAAGTTACACGTAAAGCTACACAACGCTGTAGCCGTTCAAAAACGTAGTCACCCAAAGCACATATGCCGCTAAAAAAACAAACGTTTAATGCTGACGAAATAGAAATATACGACGAAGCTGTTGTGTATAAGCGCGGCGAGTATTGGCAAATGCGTATGTGGTTGGGTAAGGAAAAGAAATACGCACGTTTTAGCTTACGCACACGCAGACATTACAAGCGCAATAGGGCGATTATTTTGCTGACGCACTACGCAATGCTGCGAGTGGGCGAGGTGGCAGCATTACGCTACTGCGACGTTGTTGACGCAGACGGAGAGATTAAAGCAGAGACAACGCTTAGGGCGGCACAAACGAAGGGCAACAAAGCACGTAAGGTTTGGTTTGCTGAAAAGATACGTGTAGAACTTGCTGCTTATGTGGCAGCGCACAAACCCAAGCAGCTTACACAGCGATTGTTTTACACGCAGCGCAGCGTTGGATTTACAGCTAACACGCTGACGCACATTGTGAATGGCATTTACAAACACGCAGGCATTAGTGGCGCAACGTCGCACAGCGGTAGACGAACGGGACTTACAAACTTAGCAGAACGCGGCGTTGGAGTGCGTGTGCTAATGGCATTGGCAGGACACAGCAATATGGCGACTACACAACGCTACATTGACTTACGTCCTGCTATGTTGAAAGCTGCTGTTGAGTTGGTTTAGATTTTCCCAACAAAGTATGTGCCTTGTGAGTTGGCATCATCTTCGCGTGGTGTTTTAATAAAACCAGATTCAAGATAATCAAGTTTGAAATAAGCAAGCATTTCGTCAAGATTCGTAAACTTATCAGCTCCATACTTTTGAACACCTGGTGCGTATGTTGATAGGAGATGAATCAAAAAAACAGGGCGATTTCTTTTTTTACTTTGACTTCTTAGATTTGTTATAAAAGTGTCTAAGTCGTCAAGAACATACCAAGTTATTTCTGCCATTAAATAAATGTCAGCATCAAACTTCTGTAGTGTTTCAAAATCACTAAGCGCACTTTCTATAAAAACGGAACTTGGATTTATATCCCTTGCTTTCTCTATTGCTGTTTTAGATACATCCGTTCCGACTACAGAAAAGTTTTGTAGTTGAAGTGCCTTAGTTAAATACCCAAAGCCGCAACCAAGTTCTATAACTTTATTTACTTTATATTCTTCTCGCAATCGGCTACACCAACTTAAAGCAAGTGTTCTTCTGCTGTCGTGTAAGTGGTCGCTGCGAGATTGATGCCAAGGGTCTTCAAAGTTTTTATATAGCCCCTCCCAATCGCCAACAAGTTTTCCGTCACGTATTACGTAGTCTTGATAACGCGGTAAGTCCTTTTTAACTTGGCCTATATCTTGCTGTGTGTGTGTGTCTTTTTCCATTGCTGCTCTCTTTTGTGCTAACGTTTAGAAGTTGATTTTACGTGTAGCAAGCGTGTGGGGGAAGCGAAAAAGCAGCCCTAAAAGTTGTTTCAGCGCCCTAACAACTTTTGTGTGCGGACTACGCAGCACATTGCGTAGGTTTAAGCGTGTAAACTGAAACAAAATCAACAGCTTACACTTTTTTGTATTACAAAGTTACACTTAAAAAGTTACGCAAAAGTTACACATTCATTTTTTGGAGACGTAAGTGTTTGAAAATAAACAAGAAAAAACATACGTTGTTATTGAGTGGGAATAAAAATGAAAATATTAACAATTGGAGATATTAAAACAAGAAAACAAAGATCAGTATGGCTTAGCAAGCACTTCAGTCATCTTTTTAACAAAAATACTAAAATGCTTGATATTGGTTGTGACGAAGCTCCGCTAAGAAAATTAATTGGGGAAAAAAAATATACTGGCATTGATTTTGTAGGCAACCCGAATATAAAAATAAATTTAGAAGAAATTAAGAAACTACCCTTTAAAGCTCGAGCATTTGATACGGTTATTTGTATTGAAGTTTTAGAACATTTAGATAATCTTCATAAAATCTCAAAAGATATCTTTAGAGTTTCAGACAGTAATGTATTAATTTCCCTGCCGAACGCCTGGAGAGATGCAAGAGTAAAAATTCAAAGAGGGAAAGGCTCAATTGCACATTACGGACTGCCACTAGAAAAACCACTAGACCGACATAAATGGTTTTTTACAACACAAGAGGCCATTGATTTTTTAAAATCAATTAAACCAAGTAATTATGAATTAAAAATAACACTTACCCAGCCAAAAAGAAATTTTTTAATCATATTTTTTAGAAAATTACGCTACTCCACTTTAGCTTATCAAAATAAATTTTGCCAAACAGTATGGGCAGAATACAAAAAAATAAAATGAGTCGCGCATTTGTTAAAGAAAATGATTTAGAGCATGCAGGGATTGACATCCCTGAAAGACCAGTAAGCGATGAACCTAATTACGTCACACCTAATGGATTAAAACTGCTCAACGAAAAAATTGATACCCTTGAAATTGAACGAGAAGTATTAAAAAATAAAAAAGATGACCCTATCGCTAAACAAAAAATTGCCATCGTAGAACGCGATATGCGTTATTATGCAACGCGTATTGAGTCAGCGATTTTGACAGCACCATCTGAAGAGGATCATTCAATTGTGTTATTTGGAGCCAAAGTTACGGTCGAAGACGAAGAAGGTAAATTCAGTACTTACCAGATTGTTGGGGAAGATGAAGCAGACATTCATCAAGGTAAAGTAAGTTATTTGTCCCCTCTTGCTGAATCACTCATCGGGGCAAAGTTGAATGAAGAAGTGACGTGGGAAAAGCCTATAGGAGACGCCTATCTCACTATTCAAAAAATAGAATACTAATTTTTAGGGAAAAAACATGCAGGTTAAAGAAGCAATACAACAAAGAAGATCAATCAAGCATTATGATACCAGTCACGTCATGACTGAAAAAGAAATTCATGAGCTTCTCTCTCACGCCATTTTATCTCCTACGGCCTTTAATATTCAAAACTGGCGATTTGTTGTTGTTACTGACAAAACTTTACGTCAAAAAATTCGCGCTGTGAGCTGGGGTCAAGCGCAAGTCGAAGAGGCTTCAATTTTGATTGTGTTGGTCGCAGATCTTATGGCGTGGAATAAAGAACCTGCTCGTTATTGGAAAGAAGCACCTCAGCCTGTGCAAGATTATTTAGTGCCTGCAATTTCTCAATATTATGATAGTAAACCGGAAGTACAGCGCGATGAAGCGATGCGCTCATGTGGTATGGCAGCTATGAATATTATGCTAACAGCTAAATCGATGGGTTATGATACGTGCCCAATGGATGGCTTTGATTTCGACAAGGTAAGTGAGTTATTAAATTTACCGAAAGACCATACGCCTGCGATGTTTGTTTGTGTAGGAAAAGGTATTAAAGAAGCTATGCCTCGAGGTGGCCAATTGCCGCTCAATGAAGTTGTCATTCAAAACCAATTTAAATAAAAAAATTTTAAGGAAATAAAAGCGTGCTTATTAGTAATAACATCACCATTCAATTTGGTGCAAAACCCCTTTTCGAAAATGTCTCAGTAAAATTTGGTGATGGCAATCGCTATGGCTTAATTGGTGCCAACGGATGTGGTAAATCCACTTTTATGAAAATTTTAGCAGGCGTTCTAGAGCCTACTTCAGGCAATGTCTCTTTAGATAAAAATGAACGTATGTCATGGCTAAAACAAGATCAATTTGCTTATGAAGATCAGCGCGTATTAGATGTCGTGATGATGGGTCACGAAGAAATGTGGAAAGCGAATGAAGAAAAAAATGCGATTTACATGAATCCGGACGCAACCGAAGAAGATTACATGAGGGCCGCGGAACTCGAGGGTGTTTATGCTGAATTTGATGGTTATACTGCTGAAGCGCGAGCAGGTGAATTATTGATAGGTGTTGGTATTCCAATCGAGCAACATCAAGGCCCTATGAGTACGATTGCACCCGGCTTTAAATTACGCGTGCTATTAACGCAAGCCATTTTTTCAAATCCAGATATTTTATTACTTGATGAACCCACGAACAACCTAGATATCCATACGATTCAATGGTTAGAAGATACTTTGAATAATCGAAACTCCTCAATGATTATCATTTCCCATGATAGGCATTTCTTAAATCAAGTCTGCACGCACATGGCTGATATGGATTACGGAAAACTCACAGTCTACCCAGGTAATTATGATAATTACATGGAAGCCTCCACTATGTCTCGTGCGCAAAAACTTAAAGATAACGAGAAGGCCAAAGACCAAATTGCAGAGCTTCAGGAGTTTGTGCGACGCTTTTCAGCTAATGCTTCAAAAGCCCGTCAAGCCACTAGTCGCGCAAAACAAATTGATAAAATTAAAGTTGAAGAGTTTGTGCCTTCAAGTCGTCAATACCCTTATATTCGCTTTGATTACGATGATAAAGAGAAGCTTCATCGCCAGGCTGTTGAGATTAAAAATCTAACGCATGGGTATGACCGAGAGTTATTTAAAAATTTCAATCTTCTGGTTGAAGCAGGTGAGCGTATTGCAGTTATCGGTGAAAACGGTATCGGTAAGACAACTTTTCTTAGAGCGCTTGTAGGTGAATTAAAACCTAACCACGGTGAAATCAAGTGGGCTGAAAAAGCTAAAATTGGTTACTTCTCACAAGATCACGCCACTGATTTCGAAAAAGATATGACCCTTTTTGACTGGATGAAAGATTGTGCCCAGTCCGGTGAAGATGACCAAGCCATTCGGAGCATTTTAGGAAGGCTTCTTTTTTCAGGGGAAGATACTAAAAAATCAGTTAAAGTTTTATCAGGGGGGGAACAAGGTCGCATGCTGTTTGGAAAACTCATGCTTGCGAAATCCAATGTGCTTCTTATGGATGAACCGACTAATCACATGGATATGGAATCGATTGAGTCTCTTAATACAGCTCTCGACAAATTTAAAGGTACGCTTTTCTTTGTGAGTCATGACCGCGAATTTGTAAGTTCAATTGCGACCCGTATTTTAGAAATTAAGGAAGATCGTATTATTGACTTCACAGGTAACTACGAAGAGTATCTTCTGACTCAAACGCCTACTAGCTAGGCTTTTAACATAAGCAGTGCTTGGTGTGTCACCATCTTAGGGTCCATTTGCACCAGGCACTGACTAACTTTAGTGCCCTCGCATCCATCTTGACCGCAAGGTCTACAAGCAAACATTTCATCATCTTTGGCAGATAAACCAATCACCTTATATTTACCCTTCCACGGCCCCCAGTTTTTTTCATTGGTGGGACCAAATATACTAATGAGAGGAGTTTTCACAGCGCTCGCTAAATGTGTCGACATACTATCAATAGTTAATATAAGATTAGCTCGCTCATAAAGTGCCGCAGTATCTGTTAAGGTAAAATTTTCTGCTAAAAGAGGTTTTGACTGGCATAAATTAAATATCAATCGATTTGTTTCAAGATCATCTTTAGAGCCAGAGATGACTACATTTATTTTTTTTGAAATAAGTTCATCAATAATCTTAGCCCAGGATGTCATAGGAATTTCTTTAAATTTCCAACGCGATGAAGGATGAATAACAACAAGTTTGTTGGTTAAATACATGCCATGATTTTTAAGCCAACGATTCAATTTACTTTTTTGAGTGGAACTAATAGTTAATTCATAGGCGGGTGCTGAAGATTTTTTATAAAGATTAGCAGATCTTAATAAATCGACATCTTGCTCAGCGATCGGTCTGTCATGATCAAGTGCTGGTGCTAAAAAATTAAAAGACTTATGCCAGAATGAACCTCGAGAATCTGTTCGTCTAGATACAGACAAATCAACACTAAGAAATCTAGCTAATAACGCCCCTCTCCAGTCTATAGAGAAATGCGCTAATAAATCATAGTGCTCATTAAATAATCGCTTAAAAAGATTAAGGTAAGCAGAGATTTTATTTAAGCCTTTTTTATCTCTCGGAATCACGAAAATATGTCGCACACGCTTGTTCATTTTAAAAATAGCTTCACTATGTGGTAAACAAACAACATCGACAAAACGATAAGACGCAGGGAGTGCTGCGATAGATGCCGTTAATATAATGGCATCACCAATGTTTTTCGTTTTTAAAAATAAGGCTTTTTTAATTTTAAATCCTTAAGAATTTTTTAATTCTACATTCATCACGTTTGAAATAAAGTTTAGTGCAGATTTCATTTCACGCTTATTAAAATTTGAATATTTATAAACATGCATCAATCGCTCTTTTATATATGGTGATATAAATACTCTATCTCTAAAATTATTCTTAATATTATGATGCAAGACAATTGTTGGCTTCTTTAGCATCGAAGCCATGGTTTTAAAGACGCTATCACTTCCAATAAAAAAGTCGCAATATGTTATGAGTGATAAATTTTTTATGATATTTTCATCTGAAGCAAACACAATATCTTTATTTTTTAGATTTTGGATTTCATTTAATTCTTTTTTTGTTCCAAATAAAATAATCTTGAAGCCCTCTTGATTTAAGTAATCTATTAATTTCATAGTAAAGCTGACTGGAATAGCTTTGTTAGAAGCATGTGTACTTGAGCCTCCATGGATGCCTATTGTCTTTCTTTTTGTCTTTTTTATCACTCCAGGGGTACCAAAAGGAGATCCCTTAAAAAATAAGGCTCTTGGGCAGATAAAGGCATGCTCATTCTTTTTTAAAAGCTCTCGGATTTCACGATACTCTTTTTTCTTGGAATAGAAGTAATATTGATTGACTTTAACATTTAATAATTTAAAGAATGCTGGGGCACCCTTAAAGTGAGTGGCCACAATGTAGCGTGCTGATTTATTTTTTAGGATAAAAGGAAGGTGTTGAAGAAAGTCCCCGATACCGCCATGAATTTCTATGAAAAAATCTTTTGAGCTTTTTTGGTAGGCTGCGTTATAGCGACTTTGAACATCCCAAAAAAATGTTCTATATCGAATGACTTTAGCAAAGCTTGCAAAGGACTTATCTGGCTTACCCAGTAAATCAAAAAATCTTGCAAGGAAGTAAAAGTAATATTTTTTAATATGTCGATTCATAAAAAATATTCTATAGATATTTAATCTATAAAAGAATACTTATTCTTTTGATGCGCGTTTGCGCTCATGTTCAAGCAAGAAGCGTTTACGAATGCGAATCGTTTTTGGTGTAATTTCAACCAACTCATCATCCTCAATGAATTCTACTGCAGATTCTAAAGTGAGTTGTATTTGTGGCACTAATCTTACCGCTTCATCTGTGCCTGATGCACGAACGTTCGTAAGCTGTTTGCCTTTAATTGGATTTACAATAAGGTCATTGTCTCTAGAGTGAATACCGATCACCATACCTTCGTACAGTTTATCTCCTGGGCTTGAATACATGCGACCGCGGTCTTGAAGCTTCCATAAGGCATAAGCGACAGCCTCACCATGCTCGGACGAAATCAATACACCATTTCGACGTCCTGGCATATCAGGTTTCACGGGTGCGTATTCATCAAAGACGTGTGCCATGAGGCCCGTACCCTTAGTCATTGTCATGAATTCACCTTGGAAACCAATAAGGCCTCGTGCAGGAATTTTATATTCTAAACGTGTACGGCCATTACCATCTGACTCCATGTTTTGGACTTCGCCTCGACGACGGCCTAATTCTTCCATGACAGCACCTTGCGTGTCATCTTCTAAGTCAACGGTTAATACTTCATAAGGCTCGCATTTTTGACCATTGATTTCACGGTAAACCACGCGTGGCTTACCAACTGCCATTTCAAAACCTTCGCGACGCATATTTTCTAATAAAATTGTGAGGTGCAATTCACCACGACCTGAAACGCGGAAAACATCAGCATCTTGTGTATCTTCAACTTTTAAAGCCACGTTCACCAATAATTCTTTTGTTAAACGATCTCGAATTTGACGACTGGTCACGAACTTTCCTTCAGTTCCTGCAAGAGGTGAAGTGTTGACCATAAAGTCCATCGTCAATGTTGGTTCATCGACCGCCATGATTGGCAAACCTACTGGGTTATTCGTGTCAGCAATGGTGACACCAATACCAATTTCTTCAATACCAGAAATAATCACAATGTCGCCCGCTTCTGCTTCTTCTACTGGAATTCTATCTAAACCTTTAAACCCTAAGACTT
>Ga0208975_1000019_pt1 | contig 97955 bp, 72 predicted proteins | sample GreLakmeER78MSRF_FD_187700 | JGI IMG/M metagenome (GOLD analysis project Ga0208975, IMG submission 187700) | Freshwater lentic microbial communities from great Laurentian Lakes, MI, USA - Great Lakes metaG ER78MSRF (SPAdes) | ecosystem: Environmental > Aquatic > Freshwater > Lake | place: Great...
CATTTTGTTATAGGGTGGGCTGAGGAGATTCAAAATAAAAGACTAACTTAGCTCTATGAAAAAAATAGACATGGGAGACTATGTACTCCTTGCAGGTAGAAATGCTACAGAAATATTTGATCATTACAATGTATCAGAAATGCATGGTCTTAACCTTGCTGATGCCAAGTCAGAAGAAGTAGATAAGACTGTTGGTAATGGGGTTTATATTTATGGATGGACTAACTATGACCCGGCTGATAAGAAACTTACTGCAAAGGATCCATACAAACCATTCCTGTTTATTAACCTTGGTACTTTTACCAAGTATTCCCCTACAGAGAAAGCTACAGCTGTTATGCATGAGACCATGCACATGAGTATCTTACTAAATAACTGGAACATCAAGGATAAGGAAGAAGAGGTTATTGGTTATGCTGAAGAACAAGCTAACAAGATAATTGATAAGTTAGGATTTAGTTTTAAGGAGCAACCTAAGAAAGGGTTTTTTAAAAAATGAAAGTATATAAAGGTCCCGGGGGTATATTACTCTTGGGACTTTTTGTATATTTGTAGTGTCACTTATAAAAGATTGTCAATAATTTGACATTGCAAATCCCTTGGTATTTATATCAGGGGATTTTTGTATATTTGGTTTTGAAAAATTATCGTTACAAGCTAGGTAAGGAAGTGTCCCGGGAAAGTTTTTTCTTGGGACATTTTGTTTATAGAAAAATGTTTGTATATTTGATCTGTTCAAGTTAAGAATTAAGTTAATTGTTTCTGAAAGTCCCAGGTCTCCCACCTGGGATTTTTGGTTTAAAAAAGTTTCTTATATTTGTGATACCAACAAACTGTAATATGGAAGAAAAAGTAATGCTCTCTTTGATAGAGAAAGAAGAAGGACTTGAAGTCCGAGTTAATGAAGCTGCCTATGGTAATCTTGCTGTCATAGGTTTATTAGAGAGGATTAAGTTTAATCTTCTGTCTGATCTACCTGAAGAGGTCACTAGTCAGAATCCTAAGAAGTCTGAGTCTAAGCCTAAGTATGATGCGTAAGTATGTAAAGAAACCTGTAGTAGTTGAAGCACTACAATGGACAGGGGAAAATACAAAGGAGATTGTGGCTTTCTGTACTGAGTGTTTTAGCTATCAAAAGAATGATGTAAACATTCTGGTGATTAATACTCTAGAAGGTACCATGAAAGCTTCAATAGGAGACTATGTGATTAAGGGGATACAAGGAGAGTTCTATGCATGCAAGCCGGATATCTTCTTATTGACCTATGATGATGTAACAAATTAAAATCAACAATATGAAACCGTTTCAAAAATTAAGAGGTAGAACTATTCTACTTAATGTTCCTAAGAGAAAGGAATCTGCTATCCAGTTAAGTGCTAAGGATGAGGAGGCAATCATGCAGGAAGCTGTAAAGATGTGGAATAAACTTACAGTGTATGCAATAGGAGACAAGGTAGAGGAAGTAAAAGAAGGTGATGAAGTATACATCCGTACTAGTTCCTTGAATATGGAGCTTGTAGAAAGAATTGATATTGACGGGGAAGTTAAGCTTGTCCTTAATGAGGGAGATGTAATTATCATCTGGTAACTTTCCCTACATAAGGGACTAAACCCCTAAAAAAGACTACAAATACTTGCATTTACAAAAAGCTTTAGTATATTTACAGATACTAATAGACTCATTATGATGACAAAGCTTGTAGTTTTAATTGTTGGAATAGCTCTTATATTGTTCTTGTTCTTAGTTAACAATGCAATGAGTAAGCCTATTTACAACAAGATGCATAATATGTGGCAAGATGATCCAATTGGTAGACAATATGCTCAGATGACTATTGTTGTTATGTTGATCATTGCCTTTGTCCTCGGTGCTGTTGTTCTCTGATGTACCTTGTTTTGACGCAATAAAAGAATCCTCAGAATTATTTCTGGGGATTTTTTTTATTCAGAAATTTTTTGTATATTATAGTATATCTATTAAAAATAAAAGTCATGGACATTTTAAATTTTATCTCTTGGATAAAGGGAAAACGCAGAATTAAAACTGCACCAAAAGGATCATTACTTGCAGTAGGTGTACCTACAGTTGCACGAGATGACAGGTATATAACAGGAGCAATGACATTAGGTGATGCTACACAATCAGGTAATATTGGTAATACTAAACATTATGAGTTAGATAGAGCAGCTACTGATACTGTAGTAGTAGATACTCCACGTGGTATTATTGATATCATACGTATGGGATCATCTGCTCCTTTAACTCCTGGTCCAGCTTATGCTACTTCAGTTTCTTTTCGTATTGATAATTTAGGTTTAGATCTTACTCTAGCTAATAGAGATAATATATATGTACAGTATTCTGTATATTACAAAAACACTATAACTGACAATGCTATTCCACACTTAATTGCTACAGGAGCTACAACTGGATTAGATTTTAATCTTTATAATGCTAATCCTGCAGTAGCCGGTGCTAATAACTGGGATGGTGACTTGTATGTATACTTTGAACTTTATACAATCAATTAATAAAGTATGGTAAAGTTTTTCCCAGTATCTCCAGATCCATATCTTAAACAAGATAATGATATGGCACCAGCAAAGTTTGGGCATTTAAATGCTATACTTGCTAACATACGTAGAGAATTTTCAGACAATTCTGCAGCTATTGCTGGAGGATTAAAAGTAGGTGAACTATACAGTACACCGGATGGAACAGTAAAAATTGTAAAATAAATAAAGATGGCAACACAAGGATTAAACAAAGATTATGTTACTAATAAAGTATATATCTCTAGTCAGATTATGACTACAGCAGAAGCAAAGGCTGCAGAACTAACTACACTAGTACAAGATATTGCTGCTTTTGGTATTTTTCGTTCAATAGATGAAGCAGTTGCAGAAGTACCTTCTGGAACATTTGTTCTTGTTGATAAATCAGGAGGTGATTTGTCTGATGTAGTAGTAATGGTAGTACCTGCTATATTTTAAGAAGTCATGTTAAATAACATATCAAACTTTTTCAGCCTGATTACAGGAAGAAGAGTTAAAAAGACACTGGCTCCTAATGATATGATTGCAATTGGTGTCAGAAATCCAGTTACTAAACTTGACTTCCAACCATCAGCAATTTTCTTTAAAGACTTAGAAGCTCAAATAGCAAATCAAATTCCACTAGGACCTGTTGGTCCACAAGGTCCTATAGGTCCACAAGGTGTACCAGGTCCAGTAGGTCCAGCAGGATTGAACTGGCAAGGTTCATGGTCAGCATTAGGAACATATGTAATAGATGATGCAGTAGGTTACGGAGGAGCTTCTTGGTTTTGTATAGACCCTGTAGGTCCTTCTGCTACTACACCTGACCTAGATCCAACTAACTGGGCATTACTTGCATCACAAGGATCACCAGGAACTGCAGGACCACAAGGCGTTGCAGGAGTAGCAGGACCTAATAATATTACTTTGGGTACTACAGATATTATATCTGGGGCTGCCTATAGAGTATTATTTCAATCATCTGCAAATAAAGTAGTTTCAGACCAAAGGTTTAGGTTTGATACTACCCGTGGATCATTAATTAGTACAGGTAAATTAACAACAACATCTAACACAGCTCTTGGAGATTGGGCATTAGGTAACAATGCAGTGGGTGGTGTTAATAATACAGCAGTAGGTTACCAAGCTTTAAGAAATTTATCAACTGCTTCTGATAATGTAGCAATTGGTAATTCAGCTGCATTAGGAATAACAACAGGAAATGCTAATGTAGCCATTGGTAAAAGTGCTATGGGCTTCTCAACAAGTAATGTATCTGGTCTTGTAGCAATTGGATCAAATGCCTTAGTTAATGGACCTGCTGGATCTGTAGCTGTTGGAGCATCTGCATTATCATTTACAACAGGTCAGTATAATACTGCATTAGGTCAAGAGGCTGGTATTAATGTATCAACAGGACTTGGTAATACATTTATTGGACCTCAAACAGGTAATGCAACTACTACAGGAGATTACAATATTTTTATTGGTCCTGCAGCTGGTTTTACTGGTAACTTTAGCAGTACTTGTGTTATTGGTCAGACTAATGCTACAGCAAATAATCAAATGGTCATTGGAGCAATTGGTGCTGAGTTTGGTACTGTAGCTGCACAAGTAAATACATCTACTAAGTATTGGGAGGTTACCATTAATGGCGTAGTACAAAAAATTCTACTAGCCTAATATGACACCAGAAGAGGCAAAGAAGATTATTGAACAAGCTATTAATGCTGGATCATTAAAGGGTATATACAGCTTAGATGATATGAAACTTATCATAGAAGCATTAACAGTAATAAAATAAGAAATTATGTCAATAGGTAATTTAAAAGACTACGGGAATAAAGGAAATAACTTTCCTTGGCAGTTGAAAATGCTTCAAGGGTTACAAGGTATCATTGATAGCAACACTAATTGTTGTACAAAGCTTACCGCTTTATTAGAACCACGAGTAAGAACTCCACGTGTAGTAAGAACAAGTGGTCCTTTTACAAATGCCGTAGATGTGTATAGTTTTTCTATAGCTAATGTTGGTACTGTAAATGGAACTGCGTTAGGAGTAACAATTAAGCCAGGGGAAATAGTAAACTTTGATGCCAGTGCAATGAATAACTATTTTGGTATAGGTGCTATAAATGCAGATGGTACAGGTACAGAACTATTGATTTCTTATATATTCTAAAATGAGTACTACAATCTACTTAGATAAGTACTCACAGAACCCTAATGGATATCTGAGCAGACTGTACACGCAGACTAACTCTAGTACTCCTGTAACAGCTACCGCTGTTGAAGGTAGTTTATTAGATGGTGGTTTAGGAACTCTTACTATTCCTGCAAATGGATTTCAAGTAGGGGATAGCTTTACTGGTGTATTGATAGGTCACTTATCTTGTGTAGGTACAGCTACTTTACAGATTAGAGTTAAAACTGCTTCAGGAATATTACTAGCAGATACAGGTGCAATGGCAATGAGTGCTGCTACTACTAAGCACTGGAAACTAGATGTTAATTTTACTGTAAGACAATTAGGAGCAGCTACCGTAGCTTCTATAGCATCAGGAGGATTGTTTGCATATACTAAGAATTCAGGCCTTAACTTTGAAGGAGTAAATTTTAGTCTTGTAAACAACACAACTTTTGATACTACTGTATTAAACACACTGGTTATTACTGCTCAATGGAATACTAACAATGCAGGGAACTCTATTTATTCAGAAATATTCACATTAAGTAAGACATACTAATGAGTACTCAGATATTCATAAATCAGCCTTCAGAATTTACTACACTAGTAGTACCAATTACTAGTGCGCAAATTAAAACCATGGGTACTAGTACTATAACATTATTACCTGCACCAGGAGCTAATAAATATTATGTAGTTAATAGAGTAACTTTAGAATACACATTCGGATCTCTTGCTTATATTTTTCCCACATCATTAGCTTTTTATTTAGATGGGTGTTTTGATTCTTATATTGATAAGACACTATTAACATCATCAACAAATACTGTTGCTACAATTTCTGGAAATTTAAGAAATACGTATCAAGTAGGTTTAGGCTCAGGTTCTGTTTTTGTAAAAACAAATAAAGATGTCTTGAATGCAAGTTTAAGTATGGGTACTCAGAATAACGATGACCCTACTACTGGAGATGGAACTATGAATGTTATAATTGAGTATAAGATAGTAACCTTTACCTAACTTTAGTAATGAAAATAAATCTCAAACATATCTTGATCATGGTACGTGCAGTAAGAACTCATACTTTTTAATATGAAAACATTACTTTGTAAATTAGTAAGTTCAGCTGGTTATAGAGATGTACATCATTTTATAAATAGTGCATTCCATCCACAGATGGCAGGTACATGTGCAGGAGTTAGTGCATTCTTTGCAGGATTAGCATATTACTTTAATGCAGTTTTTGGAATTGTGTTACCTGTAGGTATAGGTATTCTATTACTATTTGCTCTTGAGTTTTATACAGGACTTAAAGCTTCTAGAAAAGAAGGTTTAAAATTTGACTCAGAACTGTTTGGTAAAGGATGGTTTAAGTTGTTTGTATACATGTTGATGATTGGTGTATCACATGCAATGGCTGAAAATATTGTAATAAAACCTATTTTTGGAGTTACATTTAATGTATATGAATGGCTTCACTATGGCTTTTATAACTATATTATTATAAATTTGTTTTGGTCTAACTTAGAAAACTTTAAAAGATTAGGTTGGACAGAATACATACCTTTGTTAAAAGCATTATCAAAGCATATTAAAGATGAACCAATAAAACCAATAAAAAATGAAAGACAAGAACCTTAAAGAAAGGTGGCAAGCAAAGACACCTAAGTTCTGGAAAAGAGTCCAAAGATGGGCTATTATTACAGGAGCTGTAGCAGGAATTATTATTGCAGCACCGGTAACATTACCAGCAGCTGTCATTACAACAGCAACTTATTTGGTAACTGTAAGTGCAACATTAGCTACAGCATCCCAATTAACAGTAGATGACAAAGAAATTGATAACACACAAAAATAAAAACCATGGCAAAGAAAACCGTAAAAGTAAAAGACATTGAAGTAGAAGTGAAGACTAAGAAAGTCAAAGCTAAAGTAGTTAAGAAAGACAAGAAGGTTGACGTAGTAGTTGATACTCCTAAAGTAGATGTAGAAATTCACAAAGATGAAGAAGTAAAAGAGATCATCTTTGACAGTGAGAAACTGGATGTTCAAGTTACAAAAACTGAAGAGGGAACAACTGTTAAAGTTGAAGCTGCTAATCCTGCAATGGAAAGACTAGGTAACTGGTTAGGCAAACTGTTTAAAAAGAATCTTGATAAGAAGTAAGATGGCTGAATTGGATTTAAGCAAAATCAAACATGTTGCATTAAAAGAAGGTCAGTACTTTAGAGAAGAGATAAAGAAAGTACAGATCGTGTTGCATCATACTGCAGGAAACTCTTCTGCTCCTGCAACTATTCAGAACTGGAACAATGATGATAGAGGTAGAATAGCTACATGTATTGTTGTATCTGGTAAAGGACAATCTACAGGAACCTATGATGGAGAGATCTGTCAGTGTTTTAGTTCTAAATACTGGGCATATCACTTAGGTCTTAAACAAGATGTATTCAGAGCTCAAGGTGTTCCTTATAAATCTATTGATCCAATTGCAATAGGAATTGAAATTTGCAACTGGGGACCACTTACATTAAAAGGCAACAAGTTTTACAACTATGTAGATAGAGAAGTTGCTCTCGACCAAGTGTGTGCTTTGGACAAACCCTACAAGGGACATTTGTATTACCATGCATACACAGATGCACAGATTGAATCAGTAAGACAATTGCTAGAATACTGGGGAAAGGTACACAACATTCCATTGATTTATAATGAACAAGATATGTGGGGTGTTTCTAAGAATGCATTAAGTGCAGTGCCAGGTGTGTATACTCATAACTCCTATAGAAAGGATAAGAGTGACATATCTCCACAACCTAAGATGATAGCAATGCTTAAAACTTTGAAATAATGAAATTTAGAAATAGCTGGAAAAATCATAAACCTAACTGGAAGACAATAACTATAAGATGTAGACTATCTTTATTAGATATCTTATCCTTAGAGATTGATCCTTCTAGATCATTTTACTCAATAACCATTTTAAACTTTACACTTAAAAACAGATAACATGAAAAATCAGTCAATAAAACCTATTGGTAAATATGAAGTTGGCGGTACCAATGAGGATGAATGCATGGAAGTATATACTGATGCAAATGGTAAACCAAAAAAAAGAAGAAAAAAAGGTTGTGGATATGCTGCCTCACAAAGGTATAATAAGAAACAACAAGGAAAAGCAAAAAGAAGAGAAACAATTGGAAAAGTTGTTGCTGGAGTAGGTGCTGCAGGTGCAGCAACTGCTGCTTATCTTAGTAATATCTTTGGTGTAAAAGACAAAGTAAAAGCTGCTCTTAACAATAATAAAGTTGGAGGAACCGTAAAAAAGAAAAGTGGAGGTCCTGTTAAAAGAACTCGTACTGCAATCAAAAAGAAATAAATCCACTCAAACTATAGTAATCCAGGTATCTTTATTACCTGGATTTTTTTTGTTTAAACAATTTGGGTTTAAACTATTATTGTATATTTGTCTAAACATTAATTAATATATTATGAAAAACCAACAAGAAGAACAACTGACACCTGAACAGTTAGAGGCAAGAAGAGATGAAATGAAAAACTTCTATGAGTCATCTATTCCTTATCTTGAAGCTCAAGCAAAGTATGAGAAGTTACTTACTGATGTAGAAGAGTCAAGATACAAAAGAGCTACTATGCAAATTCAGTATGCAACTATGATGGCTGCAACTCAAGGAGCAGATCTAGATGAAGAAGATGATGACATGCCAGAACAACCAGTTGCACCAGCACCGGCAGCAGGGAATAAAAAGTTAAAGAGAGGTTAATGGCTCTTGTTAATCAAGTACAGAAAAGGGTTAAAATGCCCAAATGGGATATTGTTAAATTTCAGATTCTTACTCATTGTTATATTAATCGTATAACAATGAGTGAATCTGATCTTGACTGTCTGACTTTATTGAGTTTTAATCAACCAGTAGAGCTAAGTAATTTTTGTCTTGATGCATCTTCTGAAGAGGATTGGATTTTTAAGTCTCCTCAAACAGTAAGAAACAGTATTAATAAATCTGAGAAAACTGGATTAATAGTTAAGGATGCCGGTAACAAGAAAGTTATTATGCTTAATCCTAATTTAAAAATCCAAACCGAAGGTACCATATTACTAGACTTTAAATTTTTAGGAAATGATACCGAAGAAAGCAAGTAAATTATACAAGGAACTTACAAAAGAATTTGACGTTTCAGAGGATTTAGTTGAGAACTTAGTGGAGTTATACTATAAGACATTAAGAAAAAACTTAAGTAGTCTCAGTGAGCTGAGAATAAATGCAGACGGTCTAGGTCATTTTGTGATCAAGATACAAAAGGTAAAGAAAGCAATACCTCACTATGAGAAGGTTTTAAATAATCATGACACATCAACTTTTGGTGCTTATCATAATAAGAAGAGTGTTGAAGAGAAGTTAGAACTTTTGAATAAGATTAATGAAAAAGTAGAGAAAGAGTTAACTAAACGTAAAAACTTTAAGGATGAGAAATACTCTAAAATTAATTTGGAACAACAGGAAGCAGATCCTGGAGGGGATAACTAATACAGTAATTAGAGATGAAACTGTAGAAGAAATTGCCAGGTTAAGATATTCTATTTGTGACGAATGTCCAAGTAAAGGAAGAAAGTGTGCAGTAAAAGGTACGGCACCATGTTGTAATGAATGTGGATGTTCACTTAACTTTAAGACCAGGTCACTTGCATCTGAATGCCCATTGGGTAAATGGGAAGCAATTGCTACAGTAGAGGAAGAAGATAAATTGGATAATTTAGAAGATTAAGATATGATTGTATTTAATGCAGATGATCACAGCTATAAAAGTATAGATGATGAGAATATAAAATGGATAAGTGTAACTACACTTGTTTCACATTTTAAGAAACCTTTTGATGCAAAGAAGATTGCAGCTAAAGTTACTAAGAACAAAAATTCTAAATGGTTTGGGATTGATCCGGTTAGCATTCAGAAAATTTGGGATAGTGAAGCTGATAGATCTATTGTATTAGGAAGTTGGTATCATAATCAAAGAGAAGCTGATTTATGTGCATTAGCATCTATGGAAAGAGAAGGTGTTACAGTTCCTGTATTCAAACCAAATGAAGTTAAAGAAGGTGTTAAAGTAGCACCTTTACAAAAATTAGAACCAGGTGTTTACCCAGAACACATGGTCTATCTTAGGTCTGCAGGTATCTGTGGCCAATCAGATTTAGTAGAAGTAGTCAATGGTAAAGTAAATATCATTGACTACAAAACTAACAAGGAAATCAAGAAAGAATCATATGTAAACTATGAGGGAATATCTGATAAGATGGCACCTCCTGTAGATAGCTTAGATGATTGTAATTTCTATCACTATGCACTACAGCTTAGTATTTATATGTATATTATACTAAAGCATAATCCTAAACTTAAGCCGGGAAGAATATTCATTCATCATATTACTTTTGAAATTGAAAAGGAAGATGAGTGGGGATACCCGGTAACTAAAAGAGATGTTAATGGAGAACCAATTGTTAAAGAAGTCCTACCAATGGCAGTACCTTATTTAATTGATGAGGTGCTTGCAATTTTTCATTACATTCAGGACAACAAAGACAAAATAAAAAAGAAATGAGTTTTACTAGACTATTTGATGTACAGAATGGAGTAGTTATTCCTACTGAACATTGCTATACACTAAAGGCACTTAAAGATGTAATGGATGAATACCCTGAAGAGTATCTTAAAATATACATGTATTTGTTTTATATGTGTTGTCCTAATCCCGATCTTAATCCTTTTTTCTTTACTCCGGATATTGATAAAGAAGCACTTATTATAGAACAAATAAATGGGGATTTCTCTACTGAAGATGACACAATCTATACAGCATTAAGATTCTGTGAGAGGATGTATGAAACACCTACATCCAGAGCTTACAAAGGAATTGCATCTATGCTAGATAGATTAGGGAGATATATGGAAACTAGTCAGATTACTACGGGTAGAGATGGTAACTTTAACTCTTTAATTGCTGCAGCTAAGAACTATGATGCAATTAGACAATCATTTAAGGGTGCTTACAAAGATCTTCAAGATGAGCAACAGAGTAAAGTAAGAGGTGGACAAGGACTAGCATATGATATGTAATGAGTGAGATTTACCAAGACATACCAACCTATGACAACGGAACGTGGACAAAAACTAGTTTTGAATCCAGACAAGACTTCACTGACTTCATCTTTAATTTATTTAAAGAACCAGGTCAGTACAACTTCAACGAAACAACCAATGAAGTATTCATATCTGAATCTAAAAAATTCAAACGTGATGGAGTATACTGCACAGCTCCCTTCAAATCAAGAGACTTCATAACTTACTGGGATGACCAGAAAGATAAATGTCGAAAAGGTATAATTGTAAAAGATGATAGTAACACATGGTTTGTATGTAGAGAATACTACATGTGGTTAAACTTTCTACCAATCTTTGACAAAGAAGAACAGAACTTTGGTTTTGCTAAAATTAGAGATGCTCAGTATCATTTGGCACTCTATGAACTTCTTGCAGAACTAAACTATAAACATGCTGCTATATTAAAGAAACGTCAGATTGCATCTTCTTACTACCACATGGGTAAGTTTATAAATCAACAGTGGTTTGAAGCAGGGGTTACTTTAAAGATGGGAGCCTCACTCAAAGACTACATCAATGAGAAAGGATCATGGAAATTCCTACAAGAATATGCTGCATTTTTAAATGAACATACTGCATGGTATAGACCTATGTCACCAGACAAGGTAATGATGTGGCAGCAAAAGATTGAAGTAAGAAAAGGAGACAGAAAAAATGAGGTTGGTCTCAAGGGTACCATACAAGGTATGTCTTTTGAGAAAGATCCAACAAATGGTGTAGGGGGTCCAGTTAAATACTTCTTCCATGAGGAAGCCGGGATTGCACCTAAGATGGATCAGACATACGAGTATATGAGACCAGCAATGAGATCTGGTTTGATGACTACAGGGATGTTTATTGCTGCAGGATCTGTAGGTGACTTGTCTCAATGTTATCCGTTGAAGGATATGATTCAAAATCCAACTGCAAAAGATATCTATGCAGTACATACCAACTTGATTGATGGAAAAGGTACAGAAGGTTACTCAGGTTTGTTTATTCCTGAGCAATGGTCAATGCCACCGTACATAGATGAATATGGTAATTCACTTGTAGAAGAAGCATTAGAAGCTTTGGAGGATCAGTTTAGACAATGGAAAGAAGAATTAAATCCTGAAGACTACCAGCTAAGAATCTCACAGCACCCAAGAAATATTAAGGAAGCATTTGACCATAGAACAGTTTCTGTATTCCCACCACATCTACTTGCTGCACAAGATAGACGAATTGAAGAAAAGGAATATGGTTATGAATTCCTTGATATATCTACTGATGTAGATGGGAAACCGGTTGTTACTAAAAGCAACAAAAGTCCAATAAAGGATTTCCCAATTAAAAAGAAAACAGAAGACAAAACAGGATGTGTTGTAGTATGGGAAAGACCAGTGGCAGAACCTACATTTGGTATGTATTATGCATCTATTGACCCCGTATCTGAAGGTAAAACAAATACATCTGACTCATTGTGTTCTATCTATGTGATGAAAGCTCCTATTGAAGTAACCAAGGTTACCGGTGTAGAGACAGAAACATACATAGAACAAGGTAAGATTGTAGCTGCATGGTGTGGTAGATATGATGATATAAATCAAACTCACAAACAATTAGAGTTAATCATTGAGTGGTATAATGCATGGACACTGGTGGAAAACAACATCTCATTGTTTATCCAGTACATGATCCAAAGGAGAAAACAAAAGTATCTGGTACCTAAGAGTCAGATTATGTTCTTAAAAGATCTTGGTTCTAACACTAATGTATTCCAGGAGTACGGTTGGAAAAATACAGGTACTCTATTCAAAGCACACCTTCTAAGTTATGCTATTGAATTTACTAGAGAGGAATTAGATCAAGAATTAAAACCTGATGGTACTGTAGTAAGAACTACATATGGTATAGAAAGGATTCCGGATCCAATGCTTATCAAAGAAATGAGAGAATATGCTGACGGAGTCAATGTGGATAGACTAGTTTCTTTTGCAGCTCTTGTATCATTTATGAAAATACAGCAGTCTAACAGGGGTTATACTAAAACTGTTATCATGGATGATGTAGCCAAAAACTTGCAAAAGTCAGAAAATTTGTTTAAATTAAATAAGAGTCCGTTTAGACATATGGGTGGTGGTATGAAAAATACAAATGGTGGATTCAAAAGATCTGCATTTAAAAATATTAAATAACAAGTTATGCAAGTATATAACGCATTACAACTTAAAAAGGGTGCTAAGACTGAACAGAATAGGATGGGTAGTATTACCCAACCTTTACAGTTTCTACCTAAGAAAGATAAGACTGAAGAGTGGGCTGCATGGAATCTTGACTGGTTAGAATGGCAGGGACTAAAACAGATCCGTAGAAATGCCAGAAGACTTATGAAGAACTATAAGTTGGCTAAGGGTATTATTGATAGAACTGACTATATACTTGAAGAGAATAATGAGTACCGGGATATAGTAGAGTCATTAGTAAAAGAAGACTTTTCTGCACTTGAGTTAAAGTTTTATCCTATCATCCCAAATGTTATTAATGTTCTAGTAGCTGAATTTGCAAAGAGATCTACTAGATTAACTTATAGAGCAATTGATGACTTCTCATACAATGAGATGCTTGAGCAGAAACGTGCCCAGGTAGAACAAACATTAATGGCAGATGCATCAGCAAAAATGATGGCTGCAATGTTAGAACAAGGATTGGATCCTCAGTCAGAAGAAGCACAACAACAATTATCTCCAGATAATATAAAGTCATTACCAGAAATTGAACAGTTCTTCAAAAAAGATTACCGGTCTATGGTTGAACAGTGGGCATCCCATCAGCATGCTGTAGATACAGAGAGATTTAGAATGGATGAACTAGAAGAAAGAGGTTTCCGTGATATGTTGATTACTGACAGAGAGTTCTGGCATTTCAAGATGATGGAAGATGATTATGAAGTAGAGTTATGGAATCCTGTAATTACTTTCTATCACAAGTCTCCGGATGTTAGATATATTTCTCAATCCAACTGGGTTGGTAAAACAGACATGTTTACGGTATCAGATGTGATTGACAAGTTTGGTCACGTACTTACTGATGAACAACATAGAGCACTAGAATCAGTTTATCCTATTAGATCAGCAGGATATAACATTGGTGGTCTTCAGAATGATGGTTCTTTTTATGATGGTACCAAATCACATGAATGGAATACTAACATGCCTTCATTGGCATACAGACAGTACACGTCATTTATGGCAGGTAACATTCTAGATGGTTCAGATGTTATTACTCAGATCTTAGCAGAAGGAGAAGACTACTATGATCAAGGTACAGCATACTTACTTAGAGTATCTACATGTTATTGGAAGTCACAAAAGAAAATTGGTCACCTAGTTAAGATTACTGAAGAGGGTGAAGTGACAAATGAGATTGTATCTGAAGATTATCTTATTACAGATAAACCTATCTATGATACAAGACTCTTTAAGAATAAAACAAAAGACAACTTATTATTTGGAGAACACATTGACTGGATCTGGATTAATGAGGTCTGGGGTGGTGTAAAGATTGGACCAAACGTACCATCATTCTGGGGTATGAATAATCCCGGTGGGTTCTCTCCTATTTATATTGGTGTAAACAGAAATCACATTGGACCACTGAAGTTTCAGTTTAAAGGGGACAATTCTCTCTATGGGTGTAAACTACCTGTAGAGGGAGCTGTCTTCTCAGATAGAAATACAAAGTCTACTGCACTACTTGACTTGATGAAGCCATACCAGATTGGGTACAACATTGTAAACAATCAGATTGCAGATATCCTGGTTGATGAACTTGGTACTGTAATCATGCTTGATCAAAACTCTTTACCTAGACACTCATTAGGAGAAGACTGGGGAAAAGGTAACTATGCAAAAGCATTTGTTGCAATGAAGAATTTTCAGATACTTCCTCTTGATACTTCTATTACAAATACAGAGAATGCATTAAACTTTAACCATTTCCAAAAACTGGATCTGGAACAGACAAATAGATTGATGTCAAGGATTCAGTTGGCCAACTATTTTAAACAACAAGCATATGAGGTAATTGGTGTAAACCCACAACGTATGGGACAACAATTGTCACAGCAAACTGCAACAGGAGTAGAGCAAGCTGTGTCTGCTTCATATGCTCAAACAGAAATGTTCTTCATTCAACACTGTGATTATTTGATGCCAAGAGTACACCAAATGCGTACAGACTTGGCTCAATACTACCATAGTACTAAACCATCTGCTAGATTGACATATGTTACTACAGCAGATGAGAAAGTAAACTTTGAAATAAATGGTACAGATTTACTTCTAAGAGACTTAAACATTGCAGTAAGTACTAATGCTAACCATAGATCTATTCTTGAGCAATTGAAACAAATGGCTCTTCAGAATAATACTACCGGTGCAAGTATCTATGATCTTGGTAAAGTTGTTCAATCTGATTCAATTGCTCAACTCAATTCTGCATTGAAAACTTCAGAAGAGAAAGTAAATCAAATGAAGCAACAAGAAATGCAGCAACAACAACAAATGCAGGAACAACAAATCCAGTCTCAACAAGAAATTGAAAAGATGAAGATTGATGCTACTGCAGCTGAGAAAGAAAAAGATAGACAAAGAGATATCCTTGTTGCTGAAATTAGAGCTTCTGGTTATGGTGCTTCTGCAGATGTTAATCAAAATCAAATGTCTGACTTCCAAGATGCAATGAAAGATCTTAGAGATACTGAACAATATCAGGAACAAACCAATCTTCAAAGAGAGAAAGAAACAAATAGAATGACAATTGAAAACCAAAAAGGTCAATTGGAAAGAGAAAAACTTCAGACTCAGAAAGAGATTGCAGACAAACAATTACAGATTGCACAGGAAAATAAAAATAAATTTGATATGAAACCCGGTAAGGAAAAGAAGTAGTTAGCCATATATTACAATTTTTTTTGACGGATCTTTAAATTTTTCAAGTTTATTTTGTATATTAAAGTATAACATAAAAAACCAACAACATGCCAAATGAAAATGAAAACCTGAATGAACAGGTACACGATTCTACAACGGTAGATCAAGTAGATGTAAATATTGATGAGATTTTTGGAATGCCCGGTGCAGAGAATGTAATGCTGCCACAGGATGAAGACAAACCAAAATCAATGTTTCATAAAGAAACAGTTGACACTACGTTCTTTGACAACCCTACTGCTTCCGTAGAAGAAAGAAAAGAAGCTGCTGAAAAGAAAGTTGAAGTTGAAGAAACTATCAATGAACTAGATAATCTTATTTCCCAAGAAGAAGATGCAGGTAACAAAGGAAGACCAAAGATTGATAAGTCTGGTCTTGCTGAGCTTGCATACAAGATGATTGAGGAAGGGACACTGATGCCTTTTGATGATGAAAAACCTCTTGAAGAATATACGACAAAGGACTTCAGAGAATTGTTTGAGGCAAATTTTCAAGAAAGAGAAAATGCAATTAGAGAAAACACTCCTAGAGAATTCTTTAATGCACTCCCTGAAGAACTTCAGGTGGCAGCTAAATATGTAGCTGATGGTGGAAAAGATCTTAAAGGTCTATTTAGAACTCTTGCTCATGTAGAAGAGATGAGACAACTTGATCCATCAGATGAATATGATCAAGCTGAGATTGCAAGACAGTATCTTTATGCTACCCAGTTTGGATCACCTGAAGAGATTGAGGCTGAGATTCAAGACTGGAGAGACTTGAACAGATTGCAACAAAAAGCTAATCAGTTCAAACCAAAGTTGGATGCAATGCAAGAAGAAATTGTTGCAAGACAACTAGCAGAGCAAGAACATAAAAAGAATATGCAAGCTGAACAAGCAAAAGCATATCAGGAAAATGTATATACTACTTTAGCTTCAGGAACAATTGGTGGTTTAAAACTTGACAAGAAAGTACAAGGTTTATTATTCTCCGGATTAGTACAACCAAACTACCCCTCTATTTCAGGAAAACCAACCAACTTACTTGGACACTTACTAGAGAAGTATCAATTTGTAGAACCAAGACATGACCTTATTGCAGAAGCACTATGGTTACTTGCAGATCCAAATGGATATAAAAACAAAGTACGTGATCAAGGTAGTAAGCAAGCAGTAGAAAAAACAGTAAGACAGTTGAAAACAGAAGAATCAAGAAAACTTAATTCATCTATTTCAACTCCTTATAATGATGATGAAAGAAGAACATCTACTAAATCTGAACCAAGAAAAATTCAGAAGGGTAGTATGTTCCGAAGATTTTAATTAGTAACAAACAAAAACAAATAAATAATGGCAACTCCAGTTTTAAACAATGGTATATTCCTCAGAGATACCGCTTACAATGCAAGTTCCCATGTGGATTCATACCACTTGGTTAACATGCTAAAAGATGCTGAGCCTATGGATTTAGGTCCAGTTGACCTATGGGCAATGGCTCAGAAAGTTGAAATGCCTCTTTACCAAATGTCTTCTTTTGGTGGGAAAAATGTAATCATGGTTGACAATGCTCGTGGAGAGTACAGATGGCAGACTCCTGTATCTGTAGATCTTCCTTACATTATTGAGGACATTGAACCAAACTTAGAATTCAAAGGTACAGATGGTTCTACTTTCCGTATTAAACTTAACAGACGTGAATTTGGACACGGTGATATCATCACTTATGACAAGTATAACGGAGTTGAGATGTACATTACAGATGAAGATATCCTTCCTATGGGAGACGGATTCATCTATACCGTACAATTGGTAAACAATGATAACTTCAAATATCTTGATTCTAAGTATTTGACAAATGGTACTAAAGTATTCCGTAAAGGTTCTGCACGTGGTGAGTATGGAGAAAGATTCTCTGACATTACTACAAGAACTGGTTTCCGTGAGTTTTACAACTTCGTAGGAGGAGCAGAAGCACACGTACATTATTCTATTTCATCTCGTGCTGACTTGATGATCAAAGGTGGAATGAATGCAGATGGTACAGTTCCAGTAACTGAGATCTGGAGATCATTTGATAAAAACAATGACCCTTCTGTATCTTCATTGGAAGACATGATCAAGATCATGGGTAAAGACAAAGTTAAACGTGCATTTGATAACGGTGACTTGTCTAGAACTTTCTTGACTCAAATGGAAGCTGCTCACTTGACAAAAGTTGCAACTGACATTGAGACTTACTTGATGTGGGGACAAGGAGGTAGAGTTCGTCAAGATGGTCCAGATGACATCAGATTGTCTGTCGGTCTTTGGAGACAGTTGGATAACTCATTCAAAAGAGTATACAACAAGAATAACTTTACTCTTGATTTGTTCCGTGGAGAAATCTACAACTTCTTCAATGGTAAGGTTGAGTTCCAAGGTCCAGATCCAAAACGTTCTCTAGTAGTTCAAACTGGTATGGGTGGAATGAGAATGGTAAATGAAGCTATCAAGAGAGAAGCTGTTGCATCTGGTCTTTTGATTCAGGCTGCTGATATCGGTGCAATCACTGGTAAAGGAATGGACTTGAACTTTGGATTTGCTTACACTTCTTATGTTATTCCATTCTTGGCTAACGTTAAGTTTGTGTTGAACCCAGCATTTGACAACGTTCATACAAATGATATTGAGAACCCAATCATTGATGGTTTCCCATTGTCATCTTACTCATTCATTATCTTTGATATCACTGATAATACAAATGATAACATCTACCTATTGAAGTTGTCTTGGGATAACCAATTGAAGTGGTGGTATCAAAATGGTACAATGGACTACATGGGCCGTACACAAGGGTTCCAGTCTTCTGGTCAATTCAATGGGTACCGTGTAATGATGTCTCAAACAATGCCGGCTATTTGGGTTAAAGATCCAACTAAAGTCTTGAAGATTGTTATGAGAAACCCTGTAACAGGTGGTTCATTCTAACCCTATCATATATAATAAACGGGAGGGAGGTAACTCTCTCCCTTTTTTTTAAGTAACCAAAAATCAACAAATAAAAAACCAACAACATGGAAAATTTCACAATGGTAGAAGTAGGAGTAGGTAGTATTAAAAAAACATCTATTGCCGTAAGACCTTACTTTGACAAACAAGCATCTAATCTAGGATTAGAAGAATATGGTATGAGTCTCTTTGATGGAGTAACACATACTGAACAAATTGCATGCTTAGAAAATAATGGAGTAATAAGATACATCACAGGTTTAAATGAATTTGCACCTGAGATTAAATTACTAACTATGGAAGAAAGAGATGCAAGAGTTAAAGAAATCAGATATTCTGTCTCTGAATTAGAGAAAGAACTTGCTGCAAATATTATTGATCCTGAAGATAAAGACTTCTGGAATAAAGTAACATTGCTTCAACCAAACAATAAAGAGTTCTGGAATAAAATAGATATGGCATGTGGTAATGATCCAGTATATCTAGATCCAATTAAACCATTTGATAGAATTAAACTTCATGCTATTGAAGCAGGAGGATTTGCAATGATTGCAAAAAGTTATGATGATGCAAGATCAAAAGCAGTTCCACCTAAGTTCTTTTTAGATAAAGAAGAAGAAACTGTAATGGTAAGAACAGAGTACAAAAAACTCCGTAATAAAGCTTACTCAGAATTACAGAAATTATTTGACAAGAACAGTACTAAACTATTCTACATTGCTAAAGTTGTAGATGCTAATAGTTCTCAGTATAGAAAATCAACACCACTAGACCTTATCTATGAAAATATGGATAGATATATCTCTGGTGAAGGTGCTGAAACCAACAAAGAAAGAGCTGCTAAATCATTTATTGATGCAGTTAATTTGGACATGGAAACATTAAAAATCAAGTCAATAGTACGAGATTCCAGTTTTTTTAAGTATATTATTAGTAAGCCGGATGGATATATCTATCATAGCAAAACAAATAGTTTACTTGGAAGAAATGTATCTGATGTATTAGAGCACTTAAAGAATCCTCTTAATGAAGATATCTTGAAAGATTTGATACTTTCCTGTGAGAAATATTGGAATACGTAATTTAAATTTAAAATGCAATGAAAGCAAAAACAAAAATGAAAACTGCTAAATATGCAGCAGGAGGTGCAAATGATGATCCTATAAAGGACTATCTCCAAAAACAAAAGGATAAAAAAAGTAAGATGGGAAGTGATGCTCCTTCTACAACACCAAATCCTAGTAAGTTTGGAACTCCTAAAAAAGATAAAAACAATGGATTGGACTATCTTGAGAATGCATCTCAAAATGCTCAGAATGTTAAAAAACCAGGTAAAATTCGTCAGTTGATTGATAAAGTTAAATCTAACATGCAACAGAAAAAAACTGAAAAACAAAAGAAACAATTAGCGGCAGGAGTAGGAGCACCCAAAAAGTATGGTACATTACCTCCTCCTCCAATTAAACGTAAAACAGGTGGTGCGACTATGTACATGACTGGTGGTATGGCTAACTCTAATGCAAAAGTCTTGGCTTCTAAAGTTGCTAAAGGTACTGTTGGTGGTAGTTCAGTAGCACCTAAAGGGGCTGTTCCTAAAGCTAAGTATGGTACATCTATGAGAGGTAAAAAATCTTGTTAAGATGCCAAAGGATGCTTGCTATACAAAAGTAAAAGCACAGTATGCAGTCTTTCCTTCAGCAAGAGCTTCTCAAGCAATTGCAAAATGTAGGAAAGGTTCTGGTACTGTGAGAAAAACTAAAGAAGGTTCAAACCTTAAAAGATGGCAAGCAGAGAAGTGGCAAGATACAAAATCTGGAAAACCTTGTGGGGCCGGTGGTAAAAATGAATACTGCCGGCCAACCAAGAAAGTATCTAAGGATACACCAAAGACAAAGTATGAACTGACTCCTTCTAAACTATCTGCTAAGAAAGCTGAGAAGTCTAGAGTAGGAATGGGAAGAAGAGTTAAAAAAGTATAGTTATGGCAAAGACAGCAGCATGGACCAGAAAAGAAGGTAAGAACCCTACAGGAGGTCTTAATGCTAAAGGTGTTGCATCTTATAGAGCAGCTAACCCTGGTAGTAAACTTAAGACAGCTGTAACTACAAAACCATCAAAATTAGATCCTGACAGCAAATCTGCAAAAAGAAGAAAGAGTTTCTGTAGTAGAATGTCTGGGATGAAAAAGAAACTTACAAGCTCTAAGACAGCTAATGATCCTAACTCAAGGATCAATAAGTCTTTACGAAAGTGGAATTGTTAAAATAATATAGTCATGGCAAAATGTATGCAATGTGGTGGAATGAAAAAAGCCAAAGTAGGTACTGTTGTAGATAATGAACCTTCTAAAAGAGAGGTAAGAAAGTCTATGAGAGCAATTAATAAAATGGACCGTGAAGACAAACGGTGGAACAGAAGATATGAAAAACAACTTGCAAAGGACGAAAGAAAAACTAATAAAATAAAAGCAGAAGAACTTATGAAATCTGATAGATGGAAAACTGCCGGAACAGGTAAAGCCGTACAAATGAAGAAAGGTGGTATTACACAAGATATTGTTGGTATGCCTGGTTATAATGCAACTTTGTATCCTACCTCCTTTAAAAGCGGAGGAGTTAAAAAGAAAACAAGTTTGAAAAGAGCTAATGACGGCATGATTGTTAAAAATAATAAAGTTATTGATAGATCAAAAATTTCTGTAACAAGAGATGATGGAACTCAAGTTAATGCCAAACTTAAAACTGTTTGGGATAACAAAGGTACAAAGGAACAGCCCTATATGACTAATCAAAAAAATAAAAGTAGAATAACAGAAATTAGTCCTACAGGTAAAAAAACCACTAAAGTTACTAAAACCAATAGTGATGGTGAAACAAAAACTAGAAAGGCAATAATTCCTGTTAGGAAAACTGGTGGAGCTAAATTACAAAGACGTGACAATGGAGGACCAAATAAAATTCCTATGATTGGATCTGCAAAATCTAAAGCTGACAAAGCTACAATTATGAATCCCGAAAATAAATATGCATTAGGGGGATCAAGTTCTCCAGTTAGCCATGGATGTCCTCCAGGAACAGCAAGATTATCTAATGGTGGTTGTGGCACAAGAGAAAGATTTGGTGGATAATCATGGCTACTAAAAAGAAAGATGATAAGTGGATTCAAAAAGCTGTGAATCCTAAACATAAGGGTTACTGCACTCCTATGTCAAAACCTACATGTACTCCTAAGAGAGCTGCATTAGCAAGGACTTTTAAACAAATGGCTAAAAATAAATAAGATGAAAACAAATAAAACTAAGAAAGGTCCATTGGGTACACCACTTGGAAACCCATTGGGGTATTTCAATTCTCAAAAAGCAAAGAGAAATGAACCATTGCAGAAAGCTCGTGATGGTAGAATTCAACAACTAAATGATATGAATCCAAATTATACAATGGATCCATCTAATGGTGCTGCAGTTCCAAGATCTTTTAATCGTCCTGTAAAAGAAGGACCATTATCTGAAGCAACTGATAATGGAGGTACTACAGATCCCAACAAATATGTAATGAACAAAACCAATGTTTTTGGAAAGCTCAAGCATAAAGAAATTTCTAAAAATAAATTTGATAGAGTTTCTAAAAGATATGGTAAGCAAGAAGGTTCAGAACAATTTGGTAGCAGTAATTCTATTGGTCAACAAATCATAAGTGGTAAAAAACCAAATAACTCTGTTAGTAGAGAAGATCAAGTAAGACTTGCTGAATTAGAGAAATTTAAAAATCCTGGTTCATCATTTAAACAAGGAGGTACTACTAAAGCTGCAAAGTTTGCTGCACTGGCTAAACCATTTGACAAAGCTACAGCTGCTGATAGAATTGCCGGAGCAAACAAGAAGAAGAATAAAAGAAAAAAATAAGACATGTTAAATAGTACTATAACCATTAAAATGAAGCAAAGGCTGAACAAGCTTGACAGTCAGGATTATGACAACATAAACTGCTGGCAAGTTGTTGAGGCTTTTAATAAAGCTCAGGTAGAATGGGTTAGAAGACAATTACATGGAATTAATGTTGTCAAAGAAGGTGATGAACAATCAACCCGAAGAAAGGATGACTTGCAAAAATTATTGATTAAAGAACCGGTTTCTTCTGTAAAGAAAGATGGATACTATGAGGGAAATCTTCCTGAGAATTATTTACAATGGAAACGTGTGGATGTATATGCAAACAAAGACTGTTGTGACAAAAGAAGAATGACAGTGTATCTTGCAGAAGAAGGTAATCTTAATCAACTCTTGAGAGATAAAGCAAAACAACCTAACTTTGACTGGGCAGAAACATTTGCCACATTAATCAATAACACAGTACATCTTTATACAAACAATGAATTTGAAATTGGAGATTCTTATTTGACATACTACAGACAACCAATTAAAATCCAAATTCAAAACTGTTCGGATCCTTATACCGGGATTACTTCTACAGCAGAAGTACAATCTGAATTCAAAGATGATATAATAGAATTAATAATTGATGAAGCAGTAAGTATAATTGCCGGGGATATTGAATCAGGTAATCAGTTCTCAAGAAACCAAGAAACTGCTGAACGTAACAACTAGAAGTAATGAATAAACCAAGAATGTTAAAAAGAAGTTCAGAGACAACTTCAATACCTACTCCAATGATGCCTAAGCCACAATCCATTAAACCAGAACCTACAGCAAATACAGGTGTAGGAGGTAGTTCATTAGATAACATGGTTGCTGCTTGTGCTATGGAACTTATGAATGCAAGAAACAGTTTTCATAAACTTCATCTTAAAGTTACTGGAGAAGGTTCCTATGCTGCACATATTGCTATTGGAGATTTTTATGATGGTTTACCTGGGCATGCAGATACTCTTGTAGAAAGTTATCAAGGTGTAACAGAAAAGATTCTTGCATGCAAAGATGTAGCATGTAGAACTCTAGATACTGTAGCAGATGGTATTTCCTATCTTAGAGATATATATGCTATGATTACTAAATTACAGGGTATGTTACCATACTCAGAAATTGTAAATAATCTAGATCTTGTAAAAGATTCAATTAACTCAACCAAATACAAATTAATTTTCTTGAAATAATTTTGATTTCTCGGAAACTTTTGTTATATTATAATATATTTATTAATTAAAAAACAAACAAAATGAGTTACTTTAATCATGCCTTTAAGAAAACTTTTGTGGCAACACAAGGGATTTCTACATTGAGCGGGGTTCAATTAGGTACATCTACTGCAAACATGTTGAGTGCTGGAGAGATTACCTTTATTAACCCTACAAATTATGAAGTTGAACCAGATCCAACAGATATTGATTGTTGTGATTTGATCTTGGCTGCAGGATCTTTGATGAGAAATGATAAGATTGGTCCATTTGCTGGAGGTTACCTTGAGTCTAACAAATCTAAAACTGTTAGATCAAAGTATGTAAGCAAGTTGTACTATTCTCCAGCTAATGCTGCTCAAAGATATATTACTCACGTTGGATTGACTCCTTGGACAGATGTAAATCCTCCAGTAAGCAGCAATCCTGGTGAAACAGCTGGTAACTGTTGTAAAAATTTCTTGTGTGGTGAAACTTACTATCTACGTTTAGATGTTAAAGGTTCTCCTGCAATGAGATTGTTGAACCACAACTCTTACTTGACTCTTGAAGCTTATACAGGATGTTGTCCAGATTCTCCAGATGATCCCCTTATTGCACCAATTGCAACTGATCCAGTATTGGTTTATATTCAATGGGCAAATCAAATCTTGAGATCTCCGTTGATGAATGGATTTGTATATCCAGTAGTTATTGATAATAACTTGGATGCATGGTATCCTCCAGGAACTCCAGCTGCTACAGTACTTGCTTTAGGTGGTGTTGGTACTTGGGATAACTATTCTTCTCCTGTTGGACCATACGATACTAACTGTGGTGGTTTAGTTCTTAACGGAGCTTACTATGAAACTAAATTTGATAACTGTACTTTCCAAGTTACAGACTTCTATGAAGTTGAGCCACTTAGAGTATATGCTTCTGAAGTAGATTTGAATGGTGCACCATGTGAATTCCAAGCACTTTGTGTAGGAGTTGAATGTTATGGTCGTCAAGCAAATGGACTTGGAGAAACAGTTGTACGTGATGTAATCTTGTCAGAATCTTACAGACAAAATCACTTCTCTACTGACTTCCGTATCAGAGAGATCACTCAAGGGTATGACATTCTTAATGCTGCTGGTGTATCTCGTACAGGTTTGTATGATAGAATCTACTTGCAACATAATGTTCCAAGATTGTACAATCCATCAGGAACATTTGACAATGATCAATACTTGTTAGAGATCATTGTACCAGTTGGAGATCCAGATAGTGTATTTCGTGTATTGGGAGATTGGTTGACAGCATGTAATGCTGAGTGTTCAATCTTGGAAAATGGTATTGGTATTCCATGTGCAACACCTGTAGTTCCAATTCCAGGTGATCCGATTCCGGTTCCACCACCACCGTTACCATAATCTGAATAACTATAAACTCATAAAAGGAGAGTGAGAGTCTAATCTTTCCTCTCCTTTTTTTATATAATTACTATGGCAAATCATGTTTTAAGTTTGGAAATACCTACTGTATCAAATCCTTGTGTATTAAAGATATTTGATACAAGTGTATATTCTCCATTAGTGGGATTACAGAATCCAAGATTAGAAGTCGTAGTCCCTGGATTTACATACACGGCTGAATTGCCATTTGTACCAGAGTCTAGTCCAACATTGACTGCTTGTGACTTAGGTCTACAAACAACAAATTGTGGTACTAGTTATGTAAACTTACCTGATGGTATTTATGGTATTAAATACATAGTAGATCCATCATGTCAAGTTTATGTTCAGTATAATCATTTGAGAATTACATGTGCATTGAATACATATGAAAAGATTTTATGCCGTCTCTCTGTTGCTGATTGTGATCCACCAGCTAAAGTAAAGCAAAAACTAAGAGATCTCAATTTGATTTATATGTACTTACAAGCTGCTAAAGCAAAAGTAGAAACATGTCATGAGAATCAGGAAGGTATGACATTATTTAATTACGCAGTCAAACTTTTGAATAAGTTTGAATGTAAGAATTGTTAAACCCAAAAAACCAACAAAATGAGTAAATGTCCAAATTGTGGAGCCCCGTTAAGTTGTGGCTGCCAAAAAAAGAAAGCTTCAAATGGAACATTAGTGTGTGCTAACTGCATAACAAAGTATGAAAGAACACTTTTAACTGAACCATCTGTACTTACTGATTTAGCAAAGAATGTGGGCCGGTATAAAAACTTAGAAAAGTTTATAAAGAAATGACAGTAATAGCTACACCAATAGTAACAAATGTTATAAAGTTTGTTGAATGCTGTACAGGAGCAGAAATCTTTTTTAGAGGTTCTATTCCTGTAATAGATAATGTAACTTACTTTTTTGCTGGAGCTACACCTTTTCCTGGGACAGGTGGAGTATTGATGCCAGATACATGTTATACAGCATACAATCTATATGTAGATAATGCAGTATATCCTTTTCCACCAGCTATTAGTCAATTCATTAATTCAAAGATTGGTTGTACAGATTTAATGTGTCCATCATGTACTCCTATCGTGATACTACCATGTTACATGATTATACCTTGTGATGGTACGGCACCTATTGTTTCAAATAATCAAGACTTTGCAGATACAGTAAATACATTTGCTGAAGTATTTAGTACACTCTATGCAGGATGTGCATACATTGTAGAACTCACAGATAATGATTGTGAAGATGCAATTGATGTAGTACTGGTGAATAAAGTATGTAGAGCAGTATGTGATGTAAAATGTTACTATGTAGATAATAGTAATGGTGTATTATATGTAGATGCAGATGGTGCACTACAACAACTGTCGGCATTAGAAGCAAAACCATATGTAAAGATTTGTTCTAGTGTATATCCGGTTGTAGATATAAGTTCTGATAACTACCAGATTATAGATCTTGGTCTTTGTGATGTGGATGGTTGTCCTCAATTATGTTTTAAACTTACTAATTGTGATACTGAAGAAGTAATTTATACTAATTCAGATTCAGTATTACCTTACTTATATAGTCCAAATGCAGTAGTCAAAGTACTTGGAAAAGAAGGTTGTTGGACAGTATCAAATCTTGAAGAAGGGGATATATGTGATTGTCCAATTGATGTAGTAATAGTATCAAGTTATATTGATTGTCTAGCATGTCTTGGTTACACTAGTTATAAACTTACAAGCTGTGATAGCACCGATGTAATTTATACTCTAGATGATCTTTCTCAATATCTAACACAAACAATTAAACTTAATTGTGGTTGTTACACAATTGAACAGTTAGATGTATTACCTCCTAATGTACAGTCTGTATATGTAGAAGATACATTTAAATCATGTACAGAATGTCTTAGAACATACTGGAAACTTACTGATTGTACAGGAGTAGCAAATGATATTTATACCTATTCTGATCTAGCCGAATATGATGGTGGAATAATTAAAATAGAAAACTGTGATACTTGCTGGAGAGTTCTTCCTACTACAGAACACATCAATCCTACAACGGTAACCGTAGTAGAGTCTTTTGAAGAATGTATTGATTGTATTGAAAATCTACTGCCATGTCAGTGTAGTACTATTTCTAACTACTCAATATATACTAAGAAGTATGACTATCTAGATTGTGAATTTAATCAAGGTACAATTACATTAGAATCTGGAGAGACAAGTGAAAGAATGTGTGTATTGTATTGGTATCCAAATGTATATTGTGATTGTTTCTTAATAGAATTAAGGGTTGAAATTACTATTGGTGACTTTCAATATTTTATATTCAAAGCAGAATCAAATGGAACTTTGTTAAATGGATTCCCAGTATACACAGTATGTCCACCATTTTCAACATGTGGTACAGTTTCTTTTGATGGAACTACATGGGTACTATATGATAACTTAGGAGTTGCAACTTTTATTCTTTCTGATCTTACTTCTACATCATGTCCTTTTGGTACTTGGCTTGATCCAAATGGGGAACCTATAGATAATACAGTTATAAGTAGTTATGCATGTCCAGACAGATGTACTTGCATTAACTTAGAAGTAAATGAATCTGGTACTATAATAGACTATACTCTGCCAATTGAAGATTATGATGATAATGGTAATCCAATTTATAGTGATGGTACAGTATCATTAACCTATGATACAGATAGCAATTGTTGGGGAATATATTATGGATCTAGTCAGTTTCCTACAGCTACAATGTGTGGGATGTTAACTGCATCATGTCCATTAGGAATATTTGTTGGTCAATCTACAACTACATATGTAACTACTGACTGTACAGTAACTCCATTACCACCAGCATTAGAAGCTACAGATATTGTAAAGTATTTTGGATTGTGTCAGCAAGGAGTTTGTCCTCCTCCTGTTTTTGTAAATAACAGAACAGTTAGACCGGGATACAATACTCCAATATGTACACCTGCAAAGTATGATGCAATTACATGCAGTTTTGCAGATGCAATGTATAGACTGGTTCTTGAAAAAAGATATGGGATTACAAACTGTTGTGCAGAAGAAAATGAAAATGCAATAGTTCAAAAAGAACTTATAGATCTGCAAGCATTGAGAGATCCAAATTATAAATGTCCAGATTGTCCTTGTCCATGTAACTCTGGAAAAACATGTTCTACTTGCAAGTGTGGAAATTAATTTGTATATTATAAATAGAAGAAAAATATGAAGCCTTTAAATTTAGATAATAGACCGTGTTCTCCAATATCATCCAATTGTGTGGTATGGCAAGGACCTACATTAGATTGTATAAATCTATGTACTGGAGATACTGTATCTGATGTAGTAGCTAAACTGGCAACAGAACTTTGTACATTGTTAGATCAAACAAATGTAAATAACTACGATCTTACATGTCTTGGAATTGCCGCTTGTGGACCAAAAGATTTTCAAGCATTGATTCAATTACTAATTGAAAAAATCTGTGAACTACAAGGAGTTACTCCTACAACAAAAGATGCTTCAGGGTGCCCAGATTGTGTTGTAACAGTGGCTGACTGTTTTCAAGTAGGTAATCAGACTACTATGCAATTACTTGACTATGTTCAAATGATTGCAGAAAAAGTATGTGCACTAATTGATGAGATAGCTAGTTTGCAAACTCAGATCAATAATTTAGATATAAGAGTAACTGTATTAGAGAATACACCTCCTCCTACATTTACATTACCAAGTATCCAAACTAACTGTTTGGCCTCATATATGTCTGGTGCTGTATCAGCTACAATTGATCTTGTCTTAGATACATTACTGAATGATCCTACTATTGGTTATTGTTCATTGATTGGAGCTACTGGTTTACCAGGAGATTTACTTGCTGCAGTAGCTAGTCAATGTATTACATCTGGTACTCCAACATTATCTGATAATCCTATTCCATTTGGAACAGTATATAGTGGTTCATGGATTGGATCTCCAGTAACTGTTGCAGATTCAATCAATAACATATGGATTGCAATTTGTGATATTTATGAAGGAGTAGCTAATTCAGGAGTTACAATTGTAGATGCCGGCCCTGGAATTGATGTTACTTCTACTACTGTAGGATTAACAACTACATACACTGTATCTACATTGGGTGCAATGAATGCTCAAAGTCCTCCTCTTGATCAAAATACTTATCCTGGTCCAACAGGAAGTACTAATTTGTATGATGGGGAAAAACAAATAATGACTGAGATATATGATGATGATAACGCATATGATCCAGCTACTGGTCTTTGGACTTGTCCAGTTACAGGAAGATACAATCTGAGTTTTTATATTCATATGACTAACAACATTGTTGTTGGATTTGCATCTGGTATGGTGGTAGCAGGAATTGTTGCTGATGGTGTTGTAGGTTATTATGCTGTTAATACATGTTCTGTAGGTATATCTGTCATAAGACATATTGATATTACAGGTCAAGCATTAGGAGTTCGCTTAGTTCAAGGATTACAATTAAAGTTAATGATGTTGAATCTAACAGATGTTAACTACGTATCTTCATCAGGAGACGTTGCTAGATTTGTTGTACAACGAGTAGGATAGAATTTATATATGTATAATTTAAAATAAAACAAAATGGCAACTAATAATTGTTCAACTCCAAATTGCGGATGTTCAAACAGTTACTCTGTAACTGCACCATGTCCACCATCATGTCCTGAAGTATTTAATGCTCAGTGTATTGTATACACAGGAACTGATATTATGTGTAATCAAGATGTAGTAATCAAGAGATATGATTACCTTGATACAATCATTACTAAACTTGTTAACTACCTATGTAATGTTGAAGCTCCAATTTCAACAGTAGTAGGATCAGAATATATTGATGTAGTATCTAATACTGTAGCTAACATAACCACTTATACTGTTTCTGTAGATATCCCAGCATTACAAGCATACTTTGATTTAATCATTGCTCAGACTATTGCATCTTCATTCTTTGAAGGTCCTGGAATTGATGTTTCAGTAAACCCTATTACAAGTGCAGTTACAATATCACATCAAGATACATCAAGTGTAAGTAACTTAAATAGTGATAACTCTGGCAACAGTTTTATCCAAGATATCTTCTTTACATTTGATACTTTTGGTCACGTAACTGGTGCATCAGTAGTACCGGGAACTGTAATTCCACCAAATGATTATGACAGAGCTACAGTTAATCCAGATGTAGGATTTACATGGGGACCTAACAACGACCCTACAAATATACAAATTGCAGAGGCTCCTGGAGATACATTGAACTTTGTAGCAGGAACAGGTATTACTCTTAATGGAAGTACTGTACCTAGTACAGATGCAATTAGAATTACTAATAGTGATCCAGGTTCTGCTGTAACATTGGCATCTGCAGGTGGTACTGAAACTTTGGTTAATGATGGTGTAGGACCTGCTTTGGTAACAAAAGGTTTAACGGCAGGTACAGGAATCTCTTTAACAGGTTCAGGAACTGACATTACTATTACTAATACAGCACCGGATGTTCCAGTTGTATTAACATCTGCTGGAGGAACTGAGACATTAGTAAATGATGGTACTGGTCCATCTTTAGCTACTAAAGGATTGACTGCAGGTTATGGTGTTACATTAACAGGTTCTGCTACCGAAGTAACTATTGCTGCAGCAGTAAACAAGTATACATCAGGAGGTGTATCAGGAAATGCTGTTATTACTCACAGCTTAAATACAACTGCTATTGTTGTGTCTGTTGTTGAGTCTACATTGCCACCGGCACTTGCATTTTATGCAGGAGTAGATTATACATTCTCTATTGATTCTTTGAATCAAATTACAGTAAGTGAAATAGTACCTGGAGCTCTGGGGAATTATAAAGTAACTGTTATAGGATAATTGTTACAGGTTTGTTGGTTTCTGTGACAACAACGGCAAAGCCCCTACACTTGTAGGGGTTTTGTTTTTTGGTTACATTTGTTAATGTCATTTATTTTTAGTATATTAATATGAAGGAATTTAATAAACCTGATGTAAAATCTTCTAGGTATCGACCTGAAGCACACACTATTTTGACCAAAGAGTTCTTTGATAACTTTAAAAAAGCACATCCTAAATACAAGGATATGGATAACAAACTTCTTAGAAAGATCATTAAGAGATTTAATCAGATAGTTTATCAGTCCGTAATTGATACAAGAGATGGAGTGCAGTTGCCTGAACAGTTAGGCTGGTTATTTATTGGTACCTGTGATAGAAGTAAAAAGGACAATATTGATTTTGCTAAGTCTAAAAAGTACGGAGTAAAAGTTACTAATAACAACTGGGAAACAGATGGTAAGCTAGCTAAAATATTCTTTACTAACTATGCACCAAAACACAAAATGAAGAATAGAGAATTTTGGGGTTTTACAGCATGTAGAGAATTTAAAAGAGCAGTAGCCAAGTCATATCCAGAAAACTGGAATATGTACATTCAAGTGGTACCAAAGGCAAAGATTGATAAAGTTTATAATAGTGTAATTTACAGAGACCATTTAGATAAAGTGAACAAAAAGGCTTTAGAAAGTTATAATGAATTTGACATATGACAACAATTGGGGAAGCAATATCAAGAGTAAGAAACACACTGAAAGCCGTAAAGGAAGATCCGTTTCTTACTGACAGAACAATATACTTTACAATAACAAAGTATGGTCAATCTCTATTGAAGAGAGAAGACAATCAATTTAGATTGATGAAGATTAGTTCTGCATTCAATGTTCTTCCCTATGCCGAGTTAATTGATGTAGATAAAGTAGAGGCTGGTTGTGCTGGTGTTTATTCAGGATGTTATTTTAAGAGAACTAAAGATAAGATCCCTACAGTCTTTGATGGAGCAATGGGTCCTATTATACGTACTGTATCTTCAATAGATGGTTCTATTGAAATGTTCCGTACAGACCCAGGGACCTGGGTATCAATTACTAGATCTACTACATTCAAATATAATAAGAGACCATACTTCTGGTTCCTTAACGGATACTTATATTGCCCTAACATAGATTGGGATGCAATTAGAGTAGAAGCTATATTCAAAGATCAAGTAGAATCATGTACTACAGATCCTTGCACAATTAGACAAGATGATCCACTACCTTTTCCAGAGTACTTGTTTTCTGAAATAGAACAGTTTGTAGTGAAAGAATTAACCATGGCTATGCAGATTCCAACTGATGGATCTGATGATAGTCAAAATGTACTTAGATAATGGATTTTAACTACACACTCAAATATAGAACATTTGACCAGTTGCTGGAAGATGTTACTATTGACTTACACACGTTTGCTCTTGAGAATATGATTGAGCCTCAAACATTGATCAAGCTAGCACGTAAGTTAAATTATGAACTTGGATTGAGAATTAATCAAACTAAAGAAGCTGTATTAGATGTGACACATCATAAGGTAAAGCTACCGGATGATTTTTATACATTCAACTTTGCAATGATATGTGGTGACTTTCAAGAAGTTATTGGATATGATGGATATGCCGGTGGTACTAATATACAAGAGGTACCATACAGAGAATTTCCTTCTCAGGTATACACATGTGGGGCACCAGTAAATCAACCATGTTGTTCTAATGGATTAGAGGGTATATGTGTAACACATGATCCAAACAATCCTTATGGAGATACATCTGTAAAACCACGTGTATTCTTAAACTGTAAGAACGAAGCCTATGAACTTGTACAGGTAATTAATCCAAGTACTACAAGATTGTTCCGTTTTCTAAGACCTCTTAGAATGAAAGCCAGTCAAGAGATTGAAGGTGATTGTCCTAACTTGTATTACAACACAGCAGATGAGGCTTGGATTAAATATGGCTTCCTGAATACTACATTTGAATCTGGAAAAGTTTACTTGAACTATCAAGGAGACTTGACTGATGATAATGGTAATTTACTTGTACCAGATCATGAACTTTTGAATGAATACTATGAGTATGCATTTAAAGCAAGAATCTTAGAGAACTTGTTTTTGAATGGAGAAGATGTTGGTCAAAGAATACAACTCATTGAATCAAAACTCAGACCTGCAAGAAATCAAGCAATCAGTCTAGTTAACACTCCAAACTTTAGAGAGATGGAGAAAATGTGGTGGACTAATAGAAAAGCAATGTATGGTAAGTATTACTACATGTTTGAAAGTCATTCTCCTAATACTCCTTATACAAGAAGAAACGTTTCAACTAGAGTTATTTAATCATGGCAAAAGATCAAGGTATACAAGACACTAGTAAGGTTTTAAGTAACTCCTTTACAAAAGGATTAAATAAAGATTCTGACCCTTCATTTGTTTCTGAAGGTATGTGGACACATGCCCGAAATGTTGTAAATAACACAATTGAAGGTGACGTAGGTACATTATCAAATGAGATCTCAAATGTTCTTTGCGGAACCACAGGAAGAACAATGCCGGCAACAGTGACAGATAAATATATCATTGGTGCTATCTATCTTTATTCTGATAAATGGTTAGTATTTACGGCAGGACATGGAAACACTGGTCAAAGAATAACATCAGAGATTGGTTTGTACGAAGAAGACATCTGTAAGTATAGAGAGATTGTACAGGATCCTTGTTTGAATTTTGATAAAAGATATCTTATCTCTGGTGCTTCTAGAGAAAAAGAAGATTGTACTTGGCAGGTATACTGGGTAGATGCATTTAATCCAGATAGATTTTTAAATGTTGGTGACCCACAGACATGGCCAGATGCAAGTTACAACTGGGTAGGTGGTGGAGCAAATAGTATGAACTATTATTCAAATGGTAGTGATAGTACATTTCTATGGCCGGGTGTTAATTGGAATAAAAACATAACAGTAATTAACGACTGTGATTTTGTTACTAATACAAATACATTAAATTGTGATCATATAAGACTTGCTAGGTTAATGGAGACACCATGTCTTAATTTGACTTTAGGACAATCTGGTGGGACCATGGCCAATGGTACTTATTTTGCAATGATTGCATATTGTATCAAAGGCCAGAAAGTAACTGACTGGTTTTCCCAAAGTAATTTTCAGTTTATATACAATGTCAATGATTTGTCAGGTTCATTAACACTTGAGGTTAATGCTGATTCAGAAAACTTTGATGAGTTTATTTTAGCAATTGTTGAAGCTACTAACCAACAGACAGTTGCTTCTCAAATGGGATTCTATTCTACTAAGACTACAAGAATTGCAATTGATCAAATTAACATTGCTACAGTTAAAATTCCATTAGAGCAGTTACCTATTACTACACCGGTATATGAAACATCAGATCAGATGACTGATGTAAATGGATATCTATTGAGAGTTGGTCCTAGATCAAAATTTGACTTTAACTATCAACCACTTGCCAATATGATCAGAGCAAAATGGGCAAGTGTAGAATACCCAGCTGATTATTATATGAAGGGTGGGAATAAAACAAACTATCTGAGAGACGAAGTATATACATTTTACATCAGATGGGTATATGATACTGGAGATAAGTCTGCATCATATCATATTCCAGGTAGAGCACCTAGAAGTTTTAATGTACCTGGTATAGGTTCTAGATTTGAAACAGAGGCTTTAATAGATCCAAATGCTTTAACTATAGATGATCAAGTATTTGAAGTTTACAATACGGCTTCTATTACCCCGGGAGGATTAACTGGTACAACTACTGATGATGGAGGTACTGTAATTGCAGTAGGGGATATGGGTTACTGGCAGTCTTCTGAAAGATATCCTGACAACAGACCTGACATTTGGAATCCAAGTGAATATTGTTGGACGGGTGCTGCAGCACAAAATGGTTCTTTTGATTTATGTGGTAAGAATATCAGACATCATAAGTTTCCAGAAAACTTTATTGCTAATAGTACTTCTACAGATGCAGTACACTTTAGACCAAATGCAAACATCCCGACCAATGGTCAAGATTTTGCAATCAGGTTAATGGGTGTATACTTTGAAAACATTACTCTTCCAAAAGATCAACAAGGTAAAGACATCCCTGGTATTGTGGGTTATGAAATTCTAAGAGGTTCTAGAGAAGGTAACAAAACTATTGTAGCAAAAGGTATGGTCAACAACTTCCGTACTTTCCAATTAAGAGGAAAGCTGGCACAAGGAAGAACTGGACTTTATGCTAACTACCCATACAACACAATTGTACCAATTGGAAGTTCTACAGATCCTGATGACCACAACTACTTGTATAATGATCCTTACATAAAGAATGAGGACTCAGATAACAATGTGGTTAATCAATCTATACCGTCAGATATCTTTACATTCCATTCCCCGGATACAATGTTCCGTACACCTTATTTATCTACTACAGAATTTAAGTCTTATGGAATCTTGAGTGGATATGCTGACTTAGAATTCCAGGAACCAAATGGTCATCCTAATTGGAAATTGTTAGCAAATGCTGTTGTATTTCCTATGATTGTAGGTGGAGTTGCTGAAGCTATTATTTCTATGTTAGGTAAGAGAACAGTCAATACTCCAAAAGTTTTAAGTTATACAGAACAATATAGAGGTCTTGCTGGAGTTGGTCCAATTATTTTTGCATCAGGTTCTAGTACTATTCAGAGTTCAACAGCACAAAATACAGCACTAGGTTTAATTGGAACAGCAGCAACTGCATACAATACTTTTGTAAATAACTATTACAATGGTCCTGCAACACTTGATGTTGGTTTAATGTTGGCTTTGGGATATTCAGGTACATTATATGAAGGTGCACTATCAAACTACGTTAATGTAGTAAATACTAATGCTAATTCAGCAGGTATTCCAAAAATTGCAAAATTAGAAGGCTCATTTGAATTTCCAAAATGGGCATATTTAGATCCAGTAACAAGACTACTTGGTGCAGCAAATCAAATAGCATATTACTTTGCAGAAGGAGCAGACATTGCACTAAAAGTGTTTTATGCAATAACACCATATAGACAATATGCTCTACAACAAGTAAGTCATGGGTTCTATGGTAATATGTTTCCAACTTCAGCTAATGCTCTAAAAAGATTTGACATAGATGATAGTTTTTATATCCGTGATAATATACAAGAGGTGAGTAAATACCAAGATGTAGTTTCCGGAGTATACCGTACCTATTCAATCAATAATTTAAAGAGATCAGATGCTGTAGTAGTAAGAACTAAATCCGGACCATATTATAATCCAGCATATCCAACAGGTGTTAATATAGGTCCTAATCTTATTACATCTGGTATGAGAGATGTTTCTTTGATTACACTTGGTGGGGTAGTTCAATATGATTCAAGTGCGGCATTTTTAACAAATGATCTTCCAACATTTGATGATGACAAAAAAGATATACCATTCAGTTTATCAATTGCAAGTCATTACGGTGGGTTAAAGACACGAGTAAGAAATCAATATGGACAGGTAGGAAGTGAAAATGAAATTGTAATTACTACATGTGAGCAAAGATTAAAAGACTATACTTTAGCTGAGACTTCATGGACATGTCCTATTGATTCAATATTCTATGAATCTAAAGTAATCATCAGAACTCCATTAGTATTTGGGGGAGATACTTATATCAATAGATATACAGAAAAGAATAATATGATGTTCTTCTATGACTGGTTGTATGGACAGCCTGATGGATTTGAATACAACTATTATTTAAGAAGCATGATTCCTCAAGCAAGATTTAAAGCAAATAGTATTGCATATGATACTGGCTACTTGTCTGAGGTATTTAATTTTGGATCACCATCTATACCTGGTACCGGTGCATTCCCTGGAGCTTTTTATAATTTGGATTACTATGTTAATAGCAATAGGTTCTATAATTATACAAATGATGTTTCAGAAGGTAACTGGATTGGTGACAGGTACAGAGGTTTGTGGTCTGTAAAGGAAGCATATTTCTATCTTGCTAATTCTGGTATCAGAGATTTCTTTGTTGAATCTGAAGTTCTAGTTGACTTTAGAAAACAAAGTATATACGAAGGAGGAAAACATTATGATCCGTATAGATATACGGACTATGTTGCAATGTTTAACATGAATCCAGACGTTATGGGAAAATTGAGTGAGTACATTTATGATTACTCACTTAGTGTATCTAAACTTTACAACCAGTATTTTTCTGCGGGAAGTACTCAAGGTAAGTACTATGATCCTAATGTAGCCAAGTTATGTTACACATACTATCCAGATAGAATTATCTATTCATTGCCTCAACAATATGAAGCAATAAAAGATAGCTGGTTCATTTACTTAATCAATAACTACAAGGAATTCAAAGGACAAATCTCTGGAGTAAAGGCAATCAACAAAAGTGGTATATTCATTACTTTCAAAAATGAAAGTCCTTTGATGTATCAGGGTGTAGATACACTTGAAACAGATTTGAATACTAAGATTACTATTGGTGATGGAGGATTATTCTCACAACCACAACAAGCAGTAATTAATGCTGACCGTGCATATGAATATGGTTCTTCTCAAAATAGATTGTCTGTAATATCTACTCCGGTAGGTATATTCTACATGTCTCAAAATCAAGGAAGGATATTCTCGTATGGTAGTAATCTGGATGAGATTTCTCAGGCCGGATTGAAATGGTGGTTCATCTTGTACATGCCTTATAGGCTTACACAAGACTTCCCAGACTATCCTTGGAAAGATAATCCAGTAGCAGGTATTGGATGTCAAGCAACCTATGACAGCACAAGTACCATTTTATACTTTAGTAAGAAAGATTATCACTTAAGGGATGAGTATAAAGGACGTGTGACTTATCAGCCTATGACGGCAAATGGTTCAGGAGATTACTTTATACTTGATGGTCATAAAAACTTGAGATATAACTTGGGAGATCCTCTTATATTTGAGGATGCATCATGGACTATTAGTTATGACCCTAAGAATCAGTATTGGATTAGTTTCCATGACTGGCATCCGGATCTAGTTATTCCTACTAAAGATATATTTATCAGTTCTAAGAAGAATACTCTGTGGAAACATAACTATATCTGTGATGGCTACTGTAACTATTATGGTGTACAGTATGGCTTTGAACTTGAATTCCCAGTTGTATCCGGTCAAACAGTAATGACTGCTAGATCTATAGAATACATATTAGAGTGCTATCGTAGAAATGGTAATAGTTGTATTGACCAGCACCATGTGTTGGATTACAACTTTGACCAGGCTGTGATATACAACTCTGAACAAGTATCCGGCTACCTTAACTTGAATCTATATCCTAAGAATGATATAAACCAGTCATTGCAATATCCTAAACTAAACGGGAACCTGAGCTCATATGACATCCTTTTCTCTAAAGAAGAAAACAAGTATAGGTTTAACCAGTTCTGGGATATAACAAAGAACAGAGATGAATTCCCTATTGGTTCAAACTATCCACCAACGGGACCAGTAATTCCAGGAACGACAATACTACAAGGTTCGTACTCTTCTGAGAATACTTGGATCACATCTCAAGATGGTTTTACACGTATACTAAATCCTAACAATATGGATTACGGGAAACCTGAATTAGAAAGAAAGAAGTTTAGACATTACTTAAATTTCATAAATTTAAGGAGAGATAAGTGTGACAATGTAAACATGATTCTTAAAATGTCAAGTAGTAAAAATCAATTTTCTCCTAGATAATGTATAATAAAAAAGTTCTTATTGATGCTCTCAAAACTCTGGGTACACCTTCTACACCTAAGAAGTATAACTTCAATGATGGAGGTGCAAAAAATACTGGATTAAATGAGGTACCATACAAACAAGTTAGTGTTAAGCCATCAAATGTTGCAGGTAAAGGTTTGTTTGCAGATGAGCCAATTAAGGCCGGAGAAATAATTGGTCTTTCTCATATCAAATCTTTTTATGAAAGAGGTGGTCAGAATTATATGAAGAGTCAAGAGACACCGGTTGTAGGTAAGTATTATAATCACTCTGATGATGCATTTAATGCTGGTTCTATTATTGAAGGTAACAAAAGATATTTAAGAGCTCTCAGAGATATTGAAGCTGGAGAAGAGATACTTGGTAATTACCGTGAAGATGATGATCCTTCATTGGAAAGTCCAGATGATTTTAAGAGAGGTGGTTCTTTACCAAGAATGCCTAGAAAGAAAAACTCCAGAGGGTATTCTAGAAGTTTAGAAGCTACAAATAAGTTCTTTACTGAAAATGCATTCTTTGCCAAACCTAAGTCAAGAAAGAATAAAGTATATGATCCTAATTCAAAATACTATAGAAAAGGAGGAGCTTCTTCTCCAGAAGAATGGGAACAAGAAATTAGAGCTATAGAAAGTCAAATAGGAAATCCTAAAAACTGGACTCTAGAGGATCGTAATCTTTTACAAGATAAACTTAATGCTTATAAAAACTGGAGAGAAACAACTCCAGAAGGACAAGCTGTTAAAGATTCTCATAATGTACCAGGTGAGTATGAGGCTTTTATACCTGAGCATTTAAACGGAGCTCCTTATAATACATCAGGTCCAAGATACATAGAAGAATCTATGGAACAATATCCTGTTGGTAGTGCACCAAAAGTATATGGGAATGAGCCGGAAGATTATCAAAGATTTTTAGATTACAATCAAACAGCTCCTGAAAACAGAAGAGGTTATGAAGAGTATAGATATGGAGATCCAAATTCATATGATCACTATGGTATGTGGGATGCTCTTGGTAAACCAAAAGATTTTCAAGAAGCTCTTCAAATGAATCCTGATTGGACACCAGATGAATATGATGGATCATATCATGGATTCAGTGTTAATCCTAACACAGGTGTGTTTCTTAAATCTGGTAAACCTGGATTAAAACCTGGAGATACTACCTGGATGGAAATAGCTGGACATTATCTTAGCCCTAGAGCAGATATAGACACACCAGTATTTGATCCAGAGATAGGTAGATTTAAATATGTTCCTAATGAAGAATATATTGAAACAAAACTTTCACCAGAAGACATAGACAAGTACGTAAAAGGAGGTTATATTGTTGAAGACATTTCTGTACCTAAACTTACTAAAGCTAGAACTGGTTTAGAAGTTATTAAAACAGCTTTACCTTTTCTTAAAAAAACTGCACCAACTATGTTAGATTTAAAAAATCTTCCAGTTGGTTTTAATCCATCTGAACTTTCATTTCCATTATTAATTAATGGTTCAAGTGGTTTTATACATACTGCACCTAACAGAAAACTTAATGATAATCTTTTTCATTTTGCAGCTAGCATGAAAAACCCATTGGAAGCAGGAAGAGCATTCAATATAATCAATCAAGCTTTTCCGTTTGCCAATCCCTCAATATTAGAACCAGCTAGTTTAAGTCTTGACTCTTTGAATCTTTTATTAAACATGGGTCAGAAACGTGATTGGGATATGAGGTATGCTGATCATCATATTCCATTAAACTTCTTTTCTGAACATAATGATTTATTTGGTGATCTTGGTAGTACTAGAAGTGCACTACATCAAGCAATAGGTTCACAGTCTAAAAAAACTGGTAATGAAATGGTAGATAGACTGAATGCATATCTAAATGGAAGAGGGATACAACAGAAAGCATATCTACAATCACATGCTCCAGGATTAAGACAAATCATGATTCCTAACTTTCAACTAACTAGAAAATATGCTAAAGGAGGAACTAAGAATAATCCACCTGTATTAGGATCTTTACTTAAAGCTGTTACAAGATCTAACTATAATCCATTAAGTATACCTATTAAGTTAGCTGGTGAAAAAATTGCTAGAATAGGTCCTTTACCTTATAGAACAAAAGATGAAATAATAAAAAGTTTAACAGGTAAAATGGAACCGGCTTATTTTGGGCAAACTGGTATTTATGGTTCAGATTCATCATTATTTTGGAATGACCCAGATGGTCCATTAATGAAGGATATATATGGTCTAGGTAAAAGAGATTTAATAGCTAACTATTTTAGAGGTATTGATACAGGATTCAAACCAATTGAATATGACTTTAATAATGATCCTGGTCTACAAGCTGCCATAAAACAGTATGGTCCTTTAAAAGCTTATGAACTTTTATCTCAACAAGCTCATGGTGAACCATTAGAAGATGGTCGTATTGGTTATGCATTACGTGTGCATAATGATGCTATGAAAAAGTATGGTTTTGATCCAGCTTTGTTTATTAAATATAATGATTGGGACTTTCATAAATTTAATCCTCTTGGATCTCCAGAATTTATAAAACAAAGTTATCATGATTTGTTTGATAGATATGGACAAGAAACTATTCCAATTGAAATTCAATCTGATGCTTCAAAAGGAAATCCTGAATTTATGATGGCAGGCAATCCAGTAACTCCAGCAGATAATATTGGAGGTCATATGGGTTTCTTACAAAGAACACCTGAGGAAGAATTTAATTTTACCACAAGAGATTTGTGGGGATTCAGACCAGAAGCATACAATAGCAAATGGAATATGGATACCAAAATGAAACAAGGCCAAACACAATTGATGGATGCTTTTGGTAAACCCTTTGTTCTTACACAGACTAATCCTATTCAATTTAACACATATAAGAACTTTAAGAAGAAGTTCTTTAAGAAGGGTGGTGCTAAGACTAATCCACCACTTCTTGGTAATATGGCTAAGGCTATACAAAGAGGATACAGCCCTAACTTAGTAAAGTCAATATTTGAGTTAAGTCAGAATGGTCAGAACTTGCAAGCATTAAATTATCTAAAAAATAATTACCTACGAAATATGGGTTCTTTAATGGATCTACCTGGAGCTGTGCAAGGTTCTACATTAGACTTACCACAACTTAATGCACAACAGATAGAAGCATTACTGCATCAGAAACCTATGTTAGAAAGTGATTTTCTAACTCAATACAGTGGGTATAATCCTATACAATATGATGGAGGTTTACCAATTGTTACTGGGGGATTGACAGGTCATAAAACTTCATTCCAAAACTTTGACAGAAACTTTAGAGGAACAGGTTTTGGTAATCAAACGGGTGGTGTATATTTTACTACACAACCAACTGTTGCTGCTGAGAATGCTCAAATTAGTAGTATGGGTGGCTATGGATTTAATCCTAATACACCAACATTTACACCTCATATTTCAGAAGCTATATTTAAAAATCCTGATAAATTTTTACAGTATAATGCACCCATAACAGAAGAATTGGCTAAATCTATTGGAATGATTAATGGCATAGATCCAAGAAATAGTGACACATTAGGACAGCTTGAAATTGATCTGAGAAAAAGTTTTTCAAAAACTGATGATTATAGTGATTATGATTTTGCTATGAAATCAGCTGCTGATGCTTTAAGAGAAAAAGGAATTGCAGGTTATTTTGATCCAAGTGGTCGTATCCAAGAAATAGTGGCTTTTGATGAAGGTGATGTAAATAAAATAAAACAGTTTGAACTTTACAAAGATCTTGATGATGCTTTGATTATGGGATATCTGAAAGCAATTTCTAAAACTCCATCAACACAAACTGATGCAGAGAAAAAATTGGTTGCTGCATTTGAAGAGTATCTGAAAACTGGTAACAAACAACAACTAATAGATAGAAAGAAAGGTGGTGCACTACCACCATCTCTATTGAAGACTCTCAAAGGAGTTAGTAAATTGACTCCAGGTAATGCTTTAAGATCTACATTGTACTCTGCTGTTAATCCAGCTAGTTATAACATTCTAAAAAAAATAAAGGCTGCACCTCTTGAGCTATACAATAACATGATGTACAATGATACTCGTCCCTTTAGAGTAGGTATGAGTTTAAAACATGGGGCTCCTGAATTAAGAGACAACATGTTAGAACATGTTCGTATGGATTTAAACCAGTGGAATAAAACTTCATTGGCAGATCAAATGGCTGCAATAAAAAATGCATATGGTAGCAAGCATTTGAACACATTAGAAGATATTGGAAGAAGAAGATTAGATTCCTGGGCTGTAGGTTTGAAAAGACCACAGGAGCATAATACTTTAGAACAAGTGGGTGACAATACATTTAGAATGGTTGACACAGAATATACTCCTATGTACTTAAATGAACTTTACAATGATCTATTAGCTACAAAAATTGAATCTGATCCTATGGCCAACGGCTTTGGTTCTGTTGTTGATGATGGACAATTCAGTCCACTAGAACAACTTAGTAGAGATCAGTTTAGAGTTAAGACACAATATTTTGCTTCTAATCCAGCAACAGTTCCGTACAGATTATCAGAAAAAGATAAGATAGGATATCCAAATTGGAATAGAACAAGACATGCACAAGTTGATCCTATGGGTCTTTTATCTAAGATGACTACAGGTACGGTATATGACAATGACCGTTATGGAGTAATGGGTGGTTACAATTGGAAAATTAATGAACATCCAGAAGGAATGGTTTTTCAAACCAATGACCTATGGGATTTAAATCCGTTTGAAAAAAGAATAGATCCTATGTTAAATACTGATGCTCTTAAAAATAAGTATCTAAACATGCACTATTACAAACCATTCCAAAACTTTGAAGCACTTCGTGCAGTGGGTGGTAAACCATTTAACATACAGAACAATTTCTTGGTAGATCCTGATTCATTTAATGTACTAAGACAATGGGCAGAAGGTGGACCATTAAAAGGGGGTCCAGAAGAACCTATAACAGATTGTCCAGAAGGCTACACATATGATCCAGATAAATTGGGTTGTGTACCAATGTCAAGTGATGTACAAGATCCTGCTCAACAACATATTTCCAACTGGTGGATGAATAGAGAAATAAAATGGCCTGAGAATAATAAAGATTATCAAAACAATATGGAACAGATTCTTCCTACATCAAATCCAAATTCTCCTGTTATAGAGCAATTAAACAATTGGCCGGGTTATGTTTATACTGATAATTTACCAAGACCAGATGCTGGAGGTACATATGACACTTCAAAAAAAGAACCAAGAATATTTGTAAGGAAAAGTTTTAGTCCTGAAATGAGATTGCAAACTGAAATACATGAAGGAACTTCACATGCCAATGCTCCAGTAGCAGATCAATTATTTGATATGCATAATAGGATTATGAAACAAAATCTTATTCCAATAAATAAAGATTGGTCACCAGCACAAAAAGATTTTTACAATTATGTGACAGCACCAGATGAAGATAACTACCACTCTTATCTTATGAATGCCAGAAAGATATTTAATGTAGATCCTAAACAAGTTGTAACTGAATCTGATATAAATAAATGGAGACAACAAGCTGAAGAAAGTGGAATGATGGATAGAGAGAGTCCTAACTTTAATGAAGAGATTTACATTTTATTTAAATTCGCAAAAGATCCAGCATCATTGACCAATATATTTAATTACATGGCAGAAAATAAAAATGAATCTGCTGAAGAAGGTCCACAGTATACTAAAGATGGTGGTAGTATTGACTACGAATTAGGTGACACAGTAGATAAAGCTACTATGGAAAAATTAAAAGAATTAGGTTATACCTTTGAACAAATTAAGTGATGGCAAAATATAGAATAACAAGTATTCCTCAATCATTACCACAAGCTCGTAAAGGAGGGTCATTAAAGTACAAGAAAGCAAAATCTGGTAAATTAAAAAATTTCTTCTTTGGTAATGAAGGTGATTATGATAATATTGCCATGGATATGTTCAATACGGATATGATGAATGGATCTCCTAGAACTGCTGCCGGTAATCAACCTATGGTAGAAGTAGAAGGTGCACCACAACCATCATACTGGAATATGCAGCAAGGATGTCCTCCTGGAAAATTCTCTTACAATGGTCAATGTTTTACAGAAGCCGAGTATGTAGAGTATTCTAAAAGAGAAATGGAAGAGTACGAAAGAAGTATGAACCAGAAGAAAGCTGCTAGTCAACAAAGATTTGAAGGTATAGTTCAAGAAAACCAACAACGAGCACAAGAACAAAGTACTAGGTTAAATCAAGAAGAAACTGAAAGATACTATACTAATTTCAAAAACTCAAAGAAGTCTGATAAGATAGATCCATACATGTCCATTCCTAATTTGAATATGGATAGAATGGTGGATATGGTTGATCCAGAAGGTAATCCTGTTTTAGGGGAGGATGGTAAGCCACAGCAAGAAACTTTAGGAGATCAATTAAAGAAATCTTTTCTTATTAACGTTACAGAGAATGGATATACACAACTGTATCCAAAAGATATTGTCCATGACAGAATCGTTAAGCATGGTTTTCAAGCCGATCAGTTTAAGAATATCTGGGGATTAGATCCTAAACAAGTTAAAGAACAACTTGGAGATATAATGAAACTGGCTGATGAACAGTACACTAATACTGTTTTGAACAAGGTTGCTAAAACTGCTATAGAAGAAGGTAAGTCACCGGAAGAAGTAATCAAATCTTTACCTACATCATGGGGAGGAAGTGAATTGACTAAATATATTAAGCCATCTCAAGAAGAGGTTGATAAAATCTATTCTGAATTTGTTAAACAAAGTTTAGAAGGTCTTCAAAAACAAATAGGTGTTAAGGAAGAGGATGGAATGCTGCGGTATGACAGAAGTAAAAAAGCAGATAAACCAAAACTTGATTTTGATTTTGAAAGTGATATCTATTTAAATGCATATGATGATGATGGTACTTTAACAGCACAAGAAGTAGATCCTGTAAAAGCATATGCTCAGAAGTGGATAGCTTCAGGAAAGACTGCTAAAGAAAGATATGAAAGACAAATGCAAGTTGATGCTATCAACCGTAAAGATTATTCAAAAACATATGATGAAGCAGTTAAAAATGATAAAACATTTAAAGAAACATTTAATATAGATGATATTAATTTAAATGCATCCGGAGAGGATATAAATAATATGCCTCCTTCAGATAGAATGCAAACACTTAAACTTAATGAGACACGTAGACTTAATGAGATCAATCAAAGCAATTCTGAGAGAGCTGAAGAAAATATAGGAGATAATGCTGTACAAACTAAACGTACTGAAGATTTAATAAAACTTACAGGTTTTACAGATGACTTTAATAAATTTATGCAAGAACGGCAACGTTTAACTATGTATGGTGTATATAAAAATGCATTAACAGATTCAGGAATATCCTATGCAGATAAAGCTAAAGTTCTACAACATCTCAATGACAACAAAGGTGACTTAGCATATAACTATTTGTTTGACAGAAGCCGTGATGCTTCTGATCCCTTATCACAAAATAATTATAATTCTGAACTAGGTAGCTTAATGGGTGGAGAAGGTTATGGAAATCTTTTGACACAGCCAAAAATTCAACAAGGAAAAGCTCCAGGTGCCGATATTGGTGTAGGTGCTAAAACATGGGATGTCTTAACCAATTGGGGTGATGCTGCTTATCATGGATTAAATGCTTTTATAGGTAATAAAGATTTTAGTGATAACATGTGGAGTATTCCAGGTAAATCTTTAAATGAAGTAAAAGCTGATGAAGAAAGATTAGGTATAGATCTAAGAGGTAACGATCAATTTAATGCTTCACTTGTACCTGAACTTTTAAATAAGTTAAATCCTTTGCATGCAGTAGATGAAATCTATAGAGGTTATAAAAGAAATGGACTTAAAGGAGCTTCATCTAAAGCAAGTAAAGCAGCATGGGATGCTACTGAAACTGCAGCAATGTTTATTCCAGGGGGTCAAGGAATTAAATTACTACGTCAAGCATCTCTATTAAACAATACTCTAAATAAAGGTAGTCTATTAAATAAAATTTCTAAAGGTTTTAATGGACTACAAAGAGGAATTAATAGTCTAGGTTTGCCTGGACAATATGTAACAAACTACTTTAACAAAAGTCTACCAGCATTTGCTTTTGATGCAGTAAGACCATATGGTGAATTTCATGAAGGTTTTGAAAATTTAACAGAAGGAAAAACAACAGAAGGTTTAAAAAACTTGGGATGGGGAACACTTGGTATAACTCCATATATAAGTAAAATACCACGTATTGAATACCAAACTCCATCAGGTAGAACATTTGGTATTGGTAATACAGGAACAACTTGGACTACTGCACAAAATGAAAAACAATTTGCAGACTTAATGAAATCTAGTACACTTGATGATTTAAAAAAAGTTTATTCAGAAGAAAATCAAATTGCAGAAGCTGAACAAGCACTTAATAATGGAACAGCATTTCCAAATTATACATTTACACATCCGTTAAAAAGACAAGCTCAACTTTCTGATGATTTTCAAAATATGACTAATCAAGAATTTGCTTTCAAAAATTTAGGATTTGCTCCAAAACCAGGAGGACCTTTTCAACTTGGAACTTTCAATAGCCCATTAAAATATTCAGGAAAACTCGGACAGTTACAATTTGGTACAGGAAAATTTTTTCCAGCTAAACTTCAGGGAATAGAATACAGACCTAATATACAGTATGATACTGCACCTATGACTATTGGTTTTAGAAATGGAGGTTCTATTCCTAAAGCTAATGTAGGTATGATTGTTAGTGGACTGCAAAGTTTAGGTAACCCTACAAAGATGAAAACTGGTGGAGCATTACCACCACCTAACTTAGGTAAGATAGTAAAGGTAGCAAACAGTTTAGCAATTCCTACAAAACAGATGGTAAAGTCGTTACCAAGTATGGGTAATCAACCTGGTTTAGAATGGTTACAAAGGTGGTATTCAAGTCCAGAGTTAGCAACAAGAATTTCAAACACTATTGATCCATCTTCTGCTTTTGATCTTAAAAAACATAGTGTTTCTTTAGAAAAGTTAATGGCAGCACAGCCTAAAACATATTCTCAATTAGCAGCAAAAAACGGTTTACTACAAACTATTCCTTATTATATAGGGACAGGTGGTTTGTACTCAGGTGGTAATTTATATATCAATCGTCTTTTATCTAAAGCAAATCAAGAGTCTTTTACAGCTCATGAAGGAACTCATTTATATGATGATCCAAGACATGCTGTAACCCAACCAACGGTAACACAAGAATGGATAGGACCTGATGGACAGAGAAGAGTTCAATTTGATGAAAATTCACTTGTCCAAGATGATTATCATTTAGATGCAAATGGAAGACCTACCTTTTTTAATCAAAAAGAAACCGAAATGTTATTAAAACCTTTTGGTCTTTCTAAACCTCCTTTGTATCCAAACAAAATGGATCTTTTTGGTAATGATTATTTTAGAAGATACTATACACATCCAGATGAAATTCATGCTAGAATGAACCAAGGTAGATTTATGCTTAATAAATCTCCAGAAGATCCTTTTACATTAGATGATTTTAATAAAGTACAAACTTTAGAGGACTGGTTTGGAATGGGTAAACATATAACAGATAAAAATGCTTTTCTGGATTTGATGAATAAATTCTATGGAGTTGTCCCTGCTGCAATAGTAGGTTCTCAACTACTAGATGAAGACACAGAACAAAGAAAAAAAGGAGGATCTACACCAAAAGCTAAAGCAAATCCACCAAGAGTATTGGGAAGAACAGTTCAAAGTATTAGTAGTATGTTGAAACCTACTTCTCAATTTAGAACTACCATGAATGCATTAGAAAATTTTGGAAGTACTTTACCTACAAATATGTCTCTTTTGAATTCAGTTGCTAAACCATTCCAAGGTATTAATAATCCTGTCATGGATTTAAATGTACAAGGCTTACTGAAGTCTCCAACTGATTTGGGTGGTACAGGAATAATAGGTTATGGAGATGACATACATAAAGGTGATCCATGGTATCAAATAGATCCTGCAGATTATGGAGGAAGTGAGACATGGAGACAAGAAGGAAGAACTGATGCTGAAGGATCTATAGAAAGATATCTTGGTAATCTAAAACCATATGGACCGGATGCATTTAATAATATAGGAAACTTTGATTTTGAGATAGGATCAGATGGATGGAAAGCAAGAAATGCAATGATGGGAATGGCCAGTCCACTGTACCAACCTCAGAAAACTCTAGGCACAGGAGATTTTTATACATTTGATGAGTTCAGTAATTTAGTTCAAAAACAAACACAGTATTTAAATGATAGAGCTGCTTTTGATGAAATGTATCCTGAAGACCCAGGTATGAGAATGTGGAATGCTTTACGTGGTGATACACAAAGAGATGAAATGTTTGCTAATTTATTTCCCAATTCTGGTATACAAAACTTTAAACAAAAGTTTTATACTCCAGAACTTTTAGATCTTATGAAAAAAACAGATCGAGATGAAAAAGGTAGAAATTTATATGATCAATTGGTAAGTAATACAAACATGGGTGATAATAAAATGTTAAACATGAGGTCTTTAAATAGTGTAACAAAAGGAGAAGATACTTTACCTTCTACATACAAAGACTTAGTTGAGTACTTAAAACCTGATAGTTATTTATATACGGCTCCAGCTAAAGAGGTTGTTGGTGAAATGAGAGGAAGTCTTGGACTAAAATTAGAAGACATTAATAATGCTACACCAGAGCAACTTGAAAAATGGAAACAAGAAATTATTAAAAAAATGTATGAACAAGCTAAAGAAAGATGGGACAAAGATTCAACTATTCCTTTATCTGGTTATGATGCATATGAAAAATTCTTTAGTAGGTCAGGTTCTAAGAATAAACTTGGAGGAGCTATACCAAAAGCACGACTGGGGTTAAGTGTAATTGGAAAGAATGTAAATAACATAGAAAACATTCTTAATGGTACAGCTAAATCAACAAATCTATTAAGACTAGTTGATAGAGCTATTACTCCGGTTGGTTATGGAATAGTTGGAAAAATGTTAGCATCTCCATTTACTTATATTAAACCTTATGTGCCGCAAACTTATGGTCTTAAGAATAGATATGATGCATGGAATCTATATAATCAAATACAACCAAAATATGGAGGCCTGAGTCTTAATGAAGATGGTACAGTTGCGGTAAAAAACTTTGATATTTCAAAACCTATATTAGATCAAATAAGAAATTCAGAAAGAAACTCTTTTGAAACTGAAGAATTCAATAAGATGAATGGACATTTGGCAATTAACTTTGGTGGTGTTCATGGAAATGGTCTTGTAGCTAAAGGAGTTGATGATACTGGAAGACAGTATATGGATTTTACTGATACATGGGATTTACACCCTTTACAAAGATTTGGTAATTTGTTACCCAAGCCAATAAGAAATATTGAAGTTGGTCAAGTAACAGGTGGTAAACCTTTTGATCTTCGTAATAGAATTTACTTTGATGGAGAAGGAAATTATTTTAATCAAGATGGTACTCCATTAATTACATATAGTAAAGAAGTACCAGGATTTGACTATACAAATGGAGCATTACAGGTACAGCAAAATGCATCAACAAGAAATATAAAAGAAATTGAATTACCAGATAATAAAAATGTTGAGTTTGTTGCAAGTTCAGGTGTACCTGAAAATGAATTTCAACAAGTAAATGAAGAATTTAATGATGCTTATCACCAGTCTAATTTAAACAAATTAGCTACAATAGGTATTGGTTTGGGAATAGGTGGTATTAATTCATTTATTGATTATCAAAATAACAAACCTATGCTAATGATTGATGTAAGAACTGGTAAGGTTGTTACTGTTACAAAAGCTGAGATGGAAGCAAACCCAGGTAGATACATTAGTACCAAAAATCTAAAACGTGGTGGTGCTATTTCCAAAAAGAAAACAGGTGGTGTAGTAACTGAGCTCACTAAAAAAGAAATAGAGCAATATGTTAAAGATGGCTATATCATTGAAGATTACTAAACTTTATAAGTTTATCCATTAAATTAAATTTTAGTATATTTATATATATAAGAAAATATGAAGAAGCAAGTAAGGATTAGAAAAGCCCTTCCAGGAGAGACCCCGGGTTACTATAACAAGACTGCTAAGTTTTTAAAAAAGGCAGCCATGGGTATGGAAGTTTCTACTACACGTACAGATCCGGCTAGAATAAATCAAATATATGATCATGTATATATCTCCTTAAAGAATGATGGAGATGCAGATACATTATATTACCAACTACTTAATCAGTATGCATTAGATAACAATACAGCATCAATGCTTATTGATTCTGCTATGGCTAAACTTGCTGATGAAGGATATGTTGATCCTGATACTGTTAAAACTGAAGATACAGAAGGAGCAGAAGGACAACCACAGGATCCTCAGAAAAAAGCAAATGAAGATGCAGAAAGAGCAGCTTCAGATGCTGAACAAGAAGAGTTGGCAATGTCCAATGATATTTATGCTGAGGATGAGGAAAGAATGAATGATACCTCACACTTAGAGACTGAACAAGCCCAACAAGAACAAGGTTTTAAAACAGGTGGTTATTATGATGAAGGTGGTGAAAGTGAGGAAGATGATTCTCAGTATGTTGATCCTGAGCAAGCAGCATTAGATCAATACTACTATCCGGGTACTCAGATGCAGAGACCTTTCTCTATGGAAGAGTTACTAGCTAACACACCAGGGGTGCAGAATAATGAGATTCCAGACATACGTTATTACATGCCTGACTATAATCCTGTGTCTAGTTATTATCAAGCAGAAGATTACTTACCTACAGGAGCAGAGGGAGGAGTCACTCCTCCAATAAAAAATCTTTTTTCTGGATTAGGTTCTAAACTTACATTACCTATTATTCCAACAGGTAACCCATTAACAAACCTTTCAGCAGCTCGTAAGATAATTTCTCCTTTTACATTACTTGGAGAAGGTATGACAAGATTGCCATATCTAGGAGCTAAGTTTACACCAAAACTAACAACTCCATTTACTCAGAATAGAACTGAGTTATGGAATGTTCTTAACGGTGCTACCCCTAAATTAGGAACATTCAGTCAGAATGGTACTATGATTGGTGGAGCTGATGGAAGTTTGCAAGCAGATAGATTGTTATTGTATCAGGATGACGTTAAGAAAATAACCGAGAAATTAAAATATGGTGAGAATAACTTTACATTAGGTGACATATATCCTACTGCTGAACAAGATGGTTTAGTTAGTGGTATATATCCAATGGAAACAAAAATCATTGGTGGAGTAGATGACAATGGTAATCAGTTTTTTGAACTCAAGCATGGATTTGGACCAAATCAAAAGTTACCTTTTGGAACAACTTCTACTAAAGCTAAAGAAGTTACATTTAAGAATAGGTTCTATTATAACACAGATCCTGAAACTGGTGGTCTTAAGATTTTTGATCCTCTTGGTAATGAGTTAATGGCAGGTGTACAAACTAAGTCACATGTTAATAGAGGAGTATTACCTTCTTGGCTTAGTGCAAACCGTGATGTTGTAGGAAGAGACATGAACTTAAGTGGAGAAGGTACACCATTTCCTAGTTATTTTGATTCAGTTGGAAAATTTGGACGAACAAATAATATAACAGGACTTCCTCCACTTACATGGAATGATCTCAGCACTAGAGGAAAAATTGGTAGAGGTATTGAAACATTTGCAACTACCGGTCTAAATCAATTCTTTAGAACAGGTGCAAAGAACATACAGCAAGTAGACTATCCTGTATATGGATATGCAAATGCTGCATTGGGTCCAAACATTCAGAACCCGGCATCTATTCCTTTTTCTCAAACAGCATCTGATATTAAGAATGCTATTAACTACAAGTACAGATTAGGATTAAAAACAGCATTGTATGCTGGTATTCCATCTTATTTAGGCTATCAGATATATGACTCATTTGCAAATCCATGTCAATGTGATGATGCTAATGAACCTAACTTCATGGCCAAGGATACATTTGGTAAATGTCCATGTGGTACAGATGTGGGACCAACAAGAGTCTTAGATCCAGAAGCTATACCGGTAGAAGAAAATACTGTAGAACCAAGTGACTTGGAAAGACCTGATAGTATTCAATTCTTAGAAGGCCAACATCCATCTGACTATAATTACTACAGATACAATGATTCAAATATTGTTAATCCAAATATTCAAAATGAAGCTATAGGAGATGACTTTAAGAAAGGTGGTGTAACTAAGAACAGATTCATTAAGAAAATGGTTGAGATGTATGCCGAAGGTGGTGATACTGATTTAGGACTATTTGGTCAAGGTAAACGTACAGATACCTTAACTGATGATGTTACAAATAGAAAGACTTCTTTCTTAAATACATTAAAGAATAATTCAAACAAAGCAGTATCTGCAGATATCTATAAAAATGCCCAAGGAAATCCACAGGTTCTAAACATGTTGATGAAAGATGGTCCTAAAGAAAATCTTGCAGAAGATGCATTTGAAACAAATAAGTTAAGCACTGATCCTACTGCAGCATATGGGGGATTCATTGATATGGATTCTGATGATCCTCTTACAAAATTTATTTATGGAGGAGATGAGACTGAGTACTATGAGCCATATGGATTAACTCAAGCAAGAGATGGTATTACTATTCAGAATAGAGCAGGAGATCTAAGAGGTGTGCAAGGTCAAATGGACTTTGATGAATGGTCTCAAGGAGAACAAGAAGATTGGGAAGCTGCAAATCCAGGTGAAGATTTTGAAGCATGGAGAAGCAGTCCAGAAGCACAGGATTCATATATTAATTACATTAATTTTTATAATGATTCTTTGGATGAGTACTTTAATGAGGGTCAGAGAACAAGAACATTTGATCCTAATGCACCTGGTGTAGTGTCTGATACTTTTAATCCTTGTGGTCCGGGTACAGTTTGGAGTAAAACATACCAAACATGTGTCCCAAAAGCTACAATAAATCCCATCCCTACACCAGTAAGAATGCCTCAAGGTTTATTCAGAACACTAGCTCCTTGGAATCCAGCATTAACTGCAGCTGGATCATGGGTAAAACAAAAAGGTACTCCATACTATATCAATGATGGTCAATCATACAATGGTCTAATGCCTTCAACACCTGTAGCTAGTTATACTACCAAAGCAGGTAGAAATGGTGAACGTAAGAAATGGCTTGATATCTATGAAGTAGATGGTGATGGTACAGGTACTGAAGTTCCTATGGAAGATTTAAGTCAGTTTGAACAGATGATGAGACATCGTCCTAATAAAGCTGGTAAGAAACCTAGCCGTAAAGAATATCTTAACTCAAAGTTGAGAGAAGATTCTTGGAACAATGAAAATTGGGATCAATTATCTGAAAGAGATAAGAGAGCAGCTAGAAATACCTACACATTTGAAAATGAAGATGAGAGAAACTTGTGGGATAATATAAGATATAGAGCTCAAGGAACTAGATATAGTGAATCTGGTAGAACCAAAAAAGTAAAAGAAAGAAGATTGGGTGGTGAAAGTGAATCCACTAATGGCTTTGGTAACAGTTCTAATTCATCTGTACTAGACCCATTCTCTGCATCAGGAAATCTATCTGCAAATCAGTCTCAAGCAAATTCATTAGGTCAGCCCCCTATTAATTATAACCCTATGGGAGATAATCCTTTTTCTTTTGATAAAGAACAAGGACATACCCTAGGTAAATCTGAAAATGCTGGAGATAAAAAATATGTAGGTGTTGAACGGAAACGAAAGGATATCTACAATCTTGACCCTGAAGGTATGATCAATGTTGGTAATAATGCTGCCAGAGGTGTATTAGGTGCCTGGGATAGAATAAAGAATGCAAAGATTGAGTTCAATAACACTCTAGACATCACAGATCCGTATAATAACTATGCATCATCTTATGATATTAGAAAAGGAAACTGGAATGACACTGGACATAAAGCAGGTTCATTGAATTATGATCAAAAAGGTTCTGATAGAAATAGTCAATCAACCTTTGGTAGTGGTAAAAGATATGGTGGTTATATGGCCTATGGTGGTTATACTGAACCAGGATATGAAGATGACGAAGAAGTTTACATGACTCCAGAAGAACTAGAACAATTCTTAGCAGCAGGAGGACAAGTTGAATATTTATAAGCAAACCAATGATAAAAGTTAGAATTAAAAAATTGCCGAAGGCAAAAACAGGATACCAACTTCAAGGAGCTTTGGTTAATGATGTTCCTGCAATGGGAGGAGCAGATTACAATGCATACATTGGTAAAGAAAAACTTAGAGAGAGTAAATATATTACTGCTGTTCCAAGAGATAAAGCTAATCTAGAGGCTGAGGGAGGTGAAACTGTTTACGGTGACATCAATGGAGATGGAATGCCGGAACATAAAATCATCAAAGGACCAAGACACCATGCTGGTGGAGTACCACTAAGTCTTCCTGAAGATACATTTATCTTTAGTGATACAAGAAGTATGAGAGTTAAGGACCCGACAATACTTGCTATGTTTGGTAAGTCTCCTGGTAAGTCTTATACCCCAGCTGAATTGGCTAAACAATATGATATCCAGAAGTACAGAAAGATTTTAGAAGATCCTGATACAGATGCAATAGAAAGAAAGTCTGCTGAGTTGATGATCAAAAAGTATGTTATTAAGTTAGGATGTCTTGCTCTTGCACAAGAGTCAATGAAAGGATTCCCACAAGGGATTCCTGTTGTTGCTAAACCATGTATGGAAGCAAGAGGTATTACAGAAGAACAAATCTTGCCAAGTAAAGAAATCTCTGGTTTGAATGATCAGCTGAAGAAACAAATGGAGCAGCAACAGAATTCTGAAGAGACAATGGAATCAGAGAATCAGCAGAATCCTATGGAAGAAGCTCAGGAGATGAACCAAGGTCAACCAGTAGCTCAAGCACAACAAAGTCCATCACCAGAAGCAATGATGAGATTTGGTGGTATGAGAAGATTGAGAAGAGCTGCAGAAGGAATGATGCAACCATCTCCAGAAGAGATGGCTATGATGCAACAACAACAGCAACAACCACAACAAGGTGGGGGTGATGAGATGATGCAAATCATGCAAGAGGTTCAGGCTGCACTACAAAGAGGTGCACAACCTAATGAAGTTGTTATGAGTTTATTACAGAATGGTCTTCCACCTGAAGCTATAGTACAGATATTTACACAACTTGGTGCTTCACAAGAAGAGGCTGTGGGTATTATCCAACAAGCTATGTCTCAACAACAAGGTGGTGGAGAAGATCCAATGATGGCTCAAGGTCCTCCAATGTCTGAGCAAGAAATGATGCAGCAACAAGGAGCTCCAATGGCAATGTATGGTATGTCTATGGGAGGGTATGATATGCCTTTCTATGATATTCCACAAGCTGAGTATGGTATGGCAATGGGTGCTAACCCACAAAACTATCAAGGAAGACAAGGTAGAGTACCTTCTACAGGTCCTATGTACAATTTAGCTAAAGCACAAAATGGTGTAGAAACACCTGCACCAATTGTCATTGATGGTACTGCAATGACTGATGCACAAATTGAACAAGAAATTTGGAACATTAAACAAAAAGACCCAAATGCTGTAGTACATGTTAAACGTAAGGATGAAAAAGGAAATGTTAAAACACAAGTATTAAAACAATCTGGTTTTACAGTTCCTACTGGAAAAGATCTTGATGCTGCTGGTTTAGAGGGGTTCCCTGATACACCAAATGGTAGAATGGCAGCTGCACAGTATTTATTGATTAAAGAAAATATGTCTAACCCAGCGGTTAGAAAAGAAATGATTGCTAATACAAGATCAGTTGTTGAAAATCCAGAAGCTTGGAGAGGAAAAGGTTCAACAAGTGCCGATCCAAATGATAAATGGTCTGTTAAATACGGTACTGAACCAACTGATGAGGAAATCATTAATGCTTCTTTGATGTTAAATAAAAGAAACTTGATGTTCCAAGCAAATGATGTGGATCCTCAATTGTTTTCTGACGTAGGTAATAAATTAGATGACCCAGCTACTGTAGTTAGTGAAGGTTATATAAATCCTAAAACACAAAAACCTTATACTACAACAGAGGCAACAGCTGCTATTAATGATTTAAGAAGTAAAGGTTTTACAAGTGTAGCCACAATGGCACAAAATCTTGGAGTTCCATTGGATCCAAGAGGTAAAGACAGAGTACTTCAACAATCTACAATGCATGCTTATGCACTTTCACATAAAAACTTTAGTGAAGGTAAATATGATAACGACCCTAATACAAAGTATGCAATGGATAACTTCTTGGGTAATGTTAATCAAGTACAATCCGGAGCTGGTGATGAATCTACTATGGGAGGTTTATATGGTGCATTAGGTAATAAGATTTCACCTCTTGATGACGAGTATGATTATTCAAATAACAATTGGTATCAAACAAATTCAAGAGGTAGTCTTCAAAGAGGTAAATATACAACTTGGGGTGATACTCAAGCTGGTGAATACTTTATGGTAGGTAAAAGAAGTCAAGTTTATGACGATTTACCAGCAGATCCAAACTGTCAATGTGAAGATCAAAGTAAACCTAACTATAGTACATACAAAGATGACAAAGGAAACTGTACATGTACACCACCTACTGAAGTAAAGAATTGTCCTTGTGTTAAATCAGATGGTACTGAGATAAACATGACACCTAATCCGGATAATACATGTCCTCCTTGTACTGAAGATAAGCAAGTTCCAGTTCCTAAACCTCCTGCTGAGTTTTGGTTGCAAGATACAATCAAGACTGCTGGTGCATTTGGGGATTTGATGGGTGTTAAAAAATACATGGGATGGTCACCGGGAATGGATTACAAAAATCCACGACCTACATTCTTAGATCCTACAAGAGAACTTGCTGCCAATTCAGAACAAGCAGGTATTCAATCTCAAGCATTAGGTCAATTTGCTGGGTCACAAGCATTGTCTGCAAGATCAGCAGGTATTCAAGGTCAAGCTGGCAAGAATGCTGCAGATATACTTTCTAAGTATAACAATGCTAATGTCAACATAGCAAATCAATTTGAGTTAAAAGGTACTGATATTGCAAACCAAAACACTGCATTAAGACAAGCAAATGCTTCTAAACTTTATGACCAGAATACTATTGCAAATCAGCAGTTTGATAATTCTAAGTTGGCATTGAGAAACAACTTGAGAAACTACTATACTAATGCTATTACTAATAAATGGAAGACAGATGCATTAAATCAAATGTATCCTAACTATGCAGTAAGACCTGGTAATGGTGGTGAGATGGGATTCCAACCAACACCAAGATCAGTAACTGGTCAAGGAGCTGGTAGTACTACAGGTAGTTGGCAAAAAGCAATGGATGAATGTAAAGCAAACAACCCTGGAGCAAGTGAAGCAGTATTGTTAGCTTGTGCTAAATCTTCAACAGGTTCATATGGTTCACAACCAAGTACAGGAGCTAATGCAAATGCTGTCAATACAATGTATGGTTCTCAACAACCTCAACGTGAAAGAGATGGAGGAGAAATATATGATGATGGTGGTTATGTTCACATTAACTCATGGCTTCCATTTATCTTGTAAACTTTAGAGGTTTATTAAACTTATAAAATTTTAATAGTTTTACACAAACATAAATTATGGCAACGTATTTACAAGGAGTCACAGATTATATACCAGATTATCAGCCGTTTCAACCTGATTTAAATTTCTATGGTAATTTACTACAAGCTAAGCAAAATCAATATGATACTAACTGGCAATCATTAAATAATTTATATGGTCAACTTTACGGTGCAGATTTAACTCACGAGTTAAATATTAAAAAGAAAGATGAGCTTCTAAAACAAATTGATTTCAATGTTAAAAGAATAACAGGTCTGGATCTTTCCCTAGAGCAGAATGTAACTCAAGCTATGCAAGTATTCAAACCATTCTATGAGGATAGGTATCTTATGAAAGATATGGCCTGGACTAAGAACTGGAAGAATACATATAACTCAGCTAATGCATTAAAGAACTCACAAGACGAGAAGCAAAGAAAACAATGGTGGTCTACAGGTGTTCAGGGACTAGATATTAGAAGACAAATGTTTAAGGATGCTACATTAGATGAGACCTTAAATATGGGTAATGCACAGTATACTCCATTTGTAAATGCAGTTACTGAGTATTTAGATCTTGCAAAGAAGTATGATGTTGGTGCCGTAACACAGTTACCTGATGAGTCTGGTTTGTATTTGGTACGAAAGAAAAATGGTGAATTGATTTTACCTACTCTACAGAATATGTTCTTGGCTGAATATACTAATAGACCTGACATACAGGATATGTATAGAGAGCAGGCATTTGTAGAAAGAATGAATTATTCTTATCAGAATGCTGAGAAGTTTGGTGGTAGTAAATTAGAAGCTGAGAAGGATTACATCAAAGCAAAATATGATTGGTTGCAGAAATATTCAGAAAGTAAGAATGTTAAAGCACAAGATGAATTAAATACTACTAAGAACTTACAAGGACAGCTTGAACAAGATATCAATAAAGGTAATGTGAATCCTCAACAGTTATCTTATGCAGAAAGACTTAATCAAGGTCTCAAAGTAAATAGTGCTATTGCTGAAGATGCTCAAAAGTTAGATGATCAAATTAATGATAAGCAAAATACTGTTGCTACTCAAGGTTACAATGAAGATATCTTAAGTGATATAGAACTTGCAAGATTAAAAGTAGACTCAGGATTTGCTTCTGTGGCAGCTGAACAAGATATTATGAGAGCTGCCAATGATTATGCTATGACTAACTACGAAGTTGAGTACAAAGCTAATCCTGTTGGTCTAGAGTTCTTAAGAGATAAACAAGCAAGAGCAAGACAAAGACAAGGTCACACGGATAGATTGGAAGAAATCCAAGCTCAAAGTGATGCTAGAATGTGGGAAAAAGCTGTTGATTACAATGTTGGAAAGAACTATTGGAGTTTTGATAAAGATGGTAAGATAAATACCAATCCTCAAGTAAATGGATTTGGTATTACGTTTACTACTCCTGACGGAACATCATCTGGTGAAGTTATGTCTATAGATGCAGCAAATCAATTGATGAGAACTCAAATGATTAGTGAGCATGCTACTGAACCAGTAAGTAACTTGATGAAGTTTGTGCAGAATGGTGTTAATTCTAATTCATTTACTGCTGCACAGATTGCTCAGTTTGTATTGAAACTTAACCCAAGTGATCCTCTGGCAAAGAAGATTATGAAAGAAGGTAGTAAAAATTACAGACCGGAAATCATTAAAGTATGGAATAGTGTATGGCAAAGTTATAATGCAGATCCAACTGGCTTTACTCAAAAAACTGTAAACTCGGGACAGATTTATAACATCAATGAGTTGATGCAAAGTTGGGCTACTAAACATGCTGGAAGTGAGTTGTCTAAAACATATTTTGGAGATCAATCAATGGTTAAGTTGAACCAACTTGCACGAACTGATGATGCATTGAATAGTGTAAGAAATAAAAACTACGATAAGATCCGAAATAAGTTTACTACTGACTTGAATTATATTGTTCAGAATGTAAAAAGTAAAGATCCGGAAACTTATGCTAATGTTACAGATGCAAAGGTTCAACAAGCTGTAGAACTAATGATGACAAGATATATCTTAGATGGTAAAGGTAATACAGATGATTTTGAAAAAATTGCACCTGAAGTAGATAAGCAAGTTGCAGCTATACTAGGTTTCAATATTGGTAAGAAAACAGACCAAAAGGCAGATATGAACTGGTATAACTATGTATTCCCATTAACCAATGTTCCTAAAATAGTTAATTCTGGTAGAGAAGTAGTAAGAGATGAGGCTTCTTGGGTAAAAGATGTATTTGATAATTCATTTGAAGAACTTGCTATGGATATGAATCCTGAAACAGGACTTCAAACATATCCTAATAATGCCACTAAAAGATCTGGTGACAAAGTATCATTAGCTACTGAAACTGGAAACATGATGGTAGCTCCAGGTATTAGATGGGATCCAGGAAATCAGTCTGCTTCTCAAATGTTTACAACTATCATGGGTACTAACTGGGGCCAAGATGAGTATAAATATAGAATTACTACTAATGGTAACATACTTCCAGGTTCTGAAGAAGAATGGGAAGATACAGGAGTTTCTCAAAGTGAAGCCGTTGCAATTGTTAGAGAACTACAGATGAGACTTAACACAGATAAGGAGCTTTCAAACTTTATGATTGGTGCCACTACAATGTCTATGGAAAGCAATGGTTTGGGTTCTATGAAAGTAAATGCTCCAAGAGACCTGATTGAAAAGGTTATTAAAGGAATGGCTGGTGAAGATGCAAAAGAAAATGATCTTAAAAATAAGATTGACAAAATCTACCAGAACGGTATTACTTTTATTGCACCTAAAAATGTATGGGAAAGTAACAAACTATTTGGTATGCAGTTCCCGTCTCCTACTGAAATTCTCCTAAGACAGGGTCCTATTGAATATGAAGATCCTGCTGGAAATGGTTTTTACAAAATTGAAAAAACAACTGGTAGCGGTGATTACATTGGTAATGGAACATTTTATGAAATGTTACCTGATGGTTCTAAGAAAGAACATCAGAGATACTTTGATAATAATGTAATGAGTGGTAGGACTATTGAAGAGAAAGAACAATTGTTTCACAACATACTTACGAAAACATTAACTCTAAACTTTGATATGTTTAGAAAGATCCATCAATCAGGGAATCAAGAAGCAATTCAAAGAGCACAGGATAATTTTGGTGCAACAGTTACAAATCCTTTTTGGAAATATAATAAGTAATAGAAATGGCTGAGGAAACATTAAACAATGTAGAGAATTTAGAAAATCAACCTTCTGGAGTTAGTCAATTGATGGCTCAGAGTAATTTTCTAAATCCGGCAAGTATTGAACAACCACTTGCCCCACAAATTAATTGGCCAGACAATTTTGTTAACACTACAAATTATATTAAAGATAATACATCCGGAGTATCACCAGACTATCCTCCTTCTCAAGTAAGAGCTGATAGATCAAATGGTGTTTCTCAAGGTGGATTTGGTGCAATGCTGGACAGAGAAATGGCTCAGATAAATAATTTATCTGATGTCAGTAGATATGCTGAACCTTATGCATATGATTCATCTCCTAAAGGTACATTTAGAGCAAGATATAAAGCTTATGGTCAGGATACTTTTAACAAAGTAGGTTTCCATCCTTTGATTGATAACGAGACATTCTTCAATCAGAATACAACCTTTGGTGATGACCTACAAAGATGGGCAACACATTCTGCATGGCCTATGTTGTCTAAAGGATTTATGGATCCTATTAGATCATATAAGAGTATCATGGATGGTAATGGTTTGTTTGATGCAGATCCTGAAAGTGCACGAGACTATGAATACTACAATGCAATTGGTGCATCAAGTAAAGGTGGTTTAGGTGGATTTACAGTAAACTTGTTGAACTCTGCTTCATACTCTATGGGTATTCTTACAGAAGGTGCTATGGAAGGTGCCTTGATTGGAAGTTTATTTAGTGGAGGAAATGCTGCTACCGGTGCTATTGAAGGTAGTACAACTTTCTTAAACAAATTGGGAGCTCTACCTAAAGCATTGATACAAACTACCAAAGCTACAGGAGAACTTTTAACTAGTGTAAAGAACTATTCTAATCTGAGTAGAGCAAAAGAATTGTATGCTGCGGCAGGTAGAAACTTTGGTAACTTTATCAATCCTCTACATAATACTACCCAAGCATTTCATGAATTAAAGAATACAGATAACCTTACAAACTTGGCAAGGAGTGCAACCACTGCTGGTGCATTGTGGCATGATGTAATGGTTATGAATATGGCTCTTTCAGAAGGTAAACTGGAAGGAGGTTTTACAAGATATCAAACATATGATAGATTGTATAACCAACATTTACAAGACAATAATGGTAAGGCACCAACTCTTGATCAACAAGAGTCTATGATGAGACAAGCATCAAAGGGTGCTTGGTGGAATACCCTTAACAATACAGCATTGATATACTATTCTAATAAGTTAGTATTCCCTTCTATTACCAATGCTAGCTTCCTGAAAGGGATGCCTAAGTTTGGTTTTGGTAAAGTGGTTACTAATGTAGGAAAGGAATACCAAATCTTATTTCAACCGGGAAAGAATGCAATTGAGGGTGCCTTTACTAAACAAAGAGTAAGTTTTGTTAATGCAATTAAGTCATTGGCTAAACCTGCCACATATGGAAGAGTAGGTCTTAATTATTTTAAGGCAAACCTTGTTGAAGGTACACAAGAGGTATTACAAGATGTATTACAAGAGGCAACTCAAAACTATTATGTAGATACTTTTAAAAATCCTGATGCTAGAAACTTTAGATATGCTTCTGGATTACTAAGTGAGTCAATAGGAAAACAATGGAGTTCACAAGGACTTGAAACGTTCCTGTCTGGTTTCTTAATGGGTTCTATATTACAAGCTCCCGGGGCAATTAAAAAGTATGCAACTGTTGGATACAATGATTACCTACAAAAGAATCCTGAATATCAAACATACCTAAAGGATAGAGAACAACTGGCTGATACAGTGGTAGAGCAAATGAATACCATGTATAAGAATGGGCAGTATTTCTTTGACCCAAGAATAAGCAACTATGCTAATATTGGTTTGTTAGGTAGAGTAATTGATGATCCAGATAATCATACTACCAAAGACATTAAAGACACAGAGTTTGCTGCATTTCAAGCAGCAGTATTAAGTTCTTTACAGAATGGAACCTTTGACATGTTCTTGAAACATTATGAGGGATACAAACAAGCTTCTCCTAAAGACATTGAAGAAGCATGGGGATTGCAATCTGGTCAAGGTCCAAAAGCATTAGAAAGATTTGACAAGTCATTGGAGAGTGCAAAACAAATGTCCACTAGATGGACTGTAGCCAAGGAGAAAATGAAATTCATGGCTAATCTAGATGACTATAAAAAAGATACAGAAGAATATAGAATGGCCGAGATATACAATAAAGCCTATAACCAGGCATTGTATAACTATGTCTTCTTACATGGATCTTTTGATGACAATGTACATCGTGAAAAGAAACTTTACGAGAACTTGTCTAAACTATCTGCCATTAAAGAATCTAATTTCTCTGACATAGCTGCATTAACAGATCCAAATAGATTGCAGAGAGAGATTGAAATGATGAAGACAGAGGTTGAAAATCTTGAGAATTTCAACACTGCAGAATCAATAGCTGAAGCATCTAGAAAAAGAGAGTTGCTTGAACTATATTCTAATTTCCATGAGAAGCAGGAAAACTTGGTAGATTTATTCATAAACAAGTCAATCCTTGACAACATTAAAGCAGAGATCATAAAGGAGAATCCTGATATGACTGATGCTGAAGCTAGCACAAGTGCAATTGATAAGATTATTGAAGATTATGACAATGGTAGAAGTAATGAATTCTTAGATTACAAAGAATCATTTGCTACATTATTGAAAGGACTGGCAACTACATCACAGCAGAAACTCCAATTGGAGAGAGAAATGCAAGACATGGGTGGTATTGATGAGCTATTTGATAATCTACTTGACACACATGTATTAAGAAATGAAACAGCACGGGTTGCTGAATATGTTAACCTGTTGTCTAATCCAAGAGACTTCTATGAGCACGTTATGAGAAACTTCAAATTCATGAAGGATCTATATAACAACAGAGAAGAGATTGTCAAAGAGATTGTTAACCAAGAAATCTCAGCTATTGAAAATAACACTTTGTTAAATACATTAGCTGACCAAGGTATCTATGTTGACTTAGATGAATTTTCTAAGTGGATTCAGGACCCTAGAAATTTACCGGAGTCTTTTATTGATGTAAGAGATAACAAAATAATCAATAAAGGCAGTATCCTATATCAGGAGTATATTGGTACATTCATGAGAGCAGCACAACTTGCAGAAAAGAAACCTGCAGGTGACCCACTTTCACAAAAGCAAATGCTTGACAAAAGAGTTCAAGAGATGCAGGATGAGAGAGCTAAGTTGATTAGAGGGGAACGTGATAAGTACAATGCTAAGTTCAAGGATAAGTATGGTCTAACAGAAGAAGAATACCTGGCACAAGAAGAACAACGAGTTGCTGAAAATGAACTTACTGAAGAAGACAAGAAAAAACTAGAAGCTGAAAAGAAACTGATCATTTCTGCTATTGAGAAACTTGCATCAGAAAATTATGTAGATGTACTAGCTGCAGCAGAAATCTTTGCTGAGAAAATTCTAGCAGAACAAGGAGTTAATGTAGAAGAGTTCTGGGAGAATAAGGTTGCCGAACAACAACAAACTCCTGAGACAAAAAAAGCTATTTTTGATAAGTCTCAGACATATGATGTATCTGATATAGAAGATCAACAAGAGGCATTTAATACAAGTATAGAGACTGCACTTAAGTCAACTATATATGGTAAAGCTGCTGCAGATAGACTTCAGGATATTGAGAATGAGTTAAACAAAAAAGCTGCTGAGCCTACAATAGATGTTAAAAATACACCTGAGTACTTGGCATACCAAGAAGCAGTTGATGAGATCAATGAGAAGTATGATAACATCATTGCTGATATAAAGGATGACTTCAAGAAAAAGGGTATTGATGAAAATACTCCGGATAATTATACAACCAAAACTGCCTTTGATGATTTTGACGCTGAGTTCCAGCAAGAGATTACAGAGTTGTTTGATGAGTATCTAGTTGATGTCTTACAAGAACCAATAGACTTGAAGAATACTAATCCGGATAACTATGAGAAGTTCAGAGATAACTGGTTAGAAAGACAAGGTCCACTGATTGAATCTTTCAATGAGAGAGCTAAAGAAAAGGCATATGCAAGAGCAAAGAAACTTGCTGAACCACCTGTTCTTAAATTCATTCCAGTAAAAATTAACTCTCAAACGACTACTTATACAATATCTAGTCTTGTTAAAAGGTTTCAAAAGTTTTTGGCCGATGGTCAATACGAGAACCCTAAAAAGAAGAATGAGTTTATACAGTTAACTCCAGAAGATATTGCAAACATTAATGAAGATATAGCAGCTTTAAATGGGTATCTTAATGCAAGAGTAACTTCTGCTGAGCCTAGAAATATTGCTGAGGAAACATTTGAAATCATTCAGGAGTATGTAATCAATAAGCAAAATGAACTTGTTGATGTGGTTGATGAAGATGGTAATGTGATTGGTAGAACCTTTAGAGATAGAGGACCTAATGATCCTGTACCAGATCGTACTACTAAGGTAGCAGAGGAAGTTGAAAATGAGTTGAAACAAAAAGATTCATTTGAGTATAGTCCTATTAAACCTAAAGTTGATGCTGATGGGAATGTTGGACCTTCTCCTGTTGAGAGTATCTATAACCAATTCTTTAATGACACAGAGATTGTACCAGAAGATCGTATTAGACTCTTCATGGAAGCATTCAAGAGAGAAGCATTTAGAGGTTGGAAAGAATTTAGATTCCAAGAAAAACTTGATGCCGTTGAGAACTCACTAAAAACTGTGGGTACATATGAGCATCTAAGAGATACAATTAAGAAGCAAGCCTTCAAAGAATCTGCCGATGGTGGAGACTATGTGGATGGTTTGATTAGAATATTCCTGACTCCTAATGCTGCTACTGCATCTAAGTTTAGTGAGTTCAGTTATGATTCTACTGTTCAGCTTAAAGGCAAGGACATAAAGATATCAGATATCATGTCTAGAAAGGCATTTGATAAACTGTTCGGACCAGTAAGTACTACAAGTCCTGGTGGTATTGTTACTAAGTTTAGACTTGGTGTCATAGATGGTACATATAGAATCCTTTCTGAGAACGTAAAACTCTTTGACAAAAGACTAAGAGATGGTAGAGGTGTAACAGGGGAGGTGGATTTACTTCTTTTAAGAGAAGATGGTTCAGTTGCCATTGTAGATATCAAGACCAAAACCATGAAGGAAAGAAAAGAGGGTCTGGTTAGTGGATGGAAAGACTTCGGTAATCCAAATGCTAAGTATGAAAGCTCTATCTACTTTAGGGGTCAACAGTCTATCTATGGATATCAGTTCTTCAATAGTACAGGAATCACACCTGAACTTAAATTGATGCCGTTTGATATGACACTCAGTAAAACTAAGGTTGGTTACATTGAGGATATTGAGTTGGCTGAGATTGTTGAGGATGGTAAAGACACAATTGACCTTGAATACTTGCCGGAGATTGAGAACTTTGGTATTGTCAAAATACAACCAGAGATTAAAGCTCCTACAAAAAAGACTTCTACAACTGAAGAAGAAGGTGGTGAAGAGGCAACTAAAGCTGGTATACCTGAATCAGATCCTACTAAAAATACATTAGATGATAATGTAGGTAAGCCTGTTATGTATCATGGTCGTCCAGGAAGACTTGTATTGAATACAGATGGTAGTTTTGGAGTTGAGATAGTTGTTAATGATGACATGTCAACTATGCAACTTACATTAGATGCACTACAAGCAAACTTAATTCTTGAAAAAGAGTACAATAATGAGGAAAACATAAAACAACTTGAACAAGATATTCGTAAGATGTCTGAAATGATCAAGTCAGCCGAAGGATTTAAAAGTGTTTTCCCTCTTCAAAAGGATGGTAGAAATGTGTACAATGGTACTTTGACTGTAAATGAACTGGGTCTGCAATTGATATTTGCAACACAAGGAGTGGGTCAAGTATCAACTGTCAATGGCAAAATCATAAATGCATCTTTCTCAAATAAAGAAGAAACTATTGCTACTATAAATGGAGTAAGATATGATGTGCTCAGAAATGATGCGGGTAACATTACTGTTTTAAGTTACATGACCAATGATGCTGAGATCAGTAAGATTGATAAGCAGATTGGAGACATGGCTCAGAAAATTGGGAACCTCCGCAAATCTTTATCTACAGAAACAGACTCTACTAAAAAAGATGCTATGATTAGTAGAATAGATAAACTACAAGAAAGCATCAAACTACTCAATGGTAAAAGAGGTTCTTTGGCAGAATCTAACAAGAAGATGTTTGTTCATGGAGAGAATGCTAATGACTTAATCTTTGCATTGAATAGACTACCTAACAGTTTCCAGAGAGCTACTAAAAATGCTAACAAAGCAAATGAAACACAGGATCTAAAGTCAATAGAAAATCTATCTTTGTCAAGAACAATTGCTACTACTATTACTGAGATTCTAAGTGAGAATTATCCGGAAGTATTGGATACTTTGATAGAACAAGGTGTTAGTGCAATTAAGAAGGCAGACCTTACCACAATTACCAAATGGGCAAATGAAACTATTGAAAAATTAGAGTCACTTGGTTATACAGTAATCAACCGTGGAGATATTGTAGATGATATTAATAATCAAATCAATGCACTGAATGCATTGTTGAATGACTTACAATCAATTAATCTTACCAAGAATGGAAGAATCAGCAAAAAACAAGAAGCAGCAGACCAACTCTTCGGGCCAGGACAGCAAGAAGTACCGAACAGGACTAGTGTACCTAAGAATGAAGGGACTACCAGAAAGCAGACAACGGGAGTTTCTAGACCAGCTACAAGAACGGAACTTGAAAACATTGTCAAACAAGCAAGAGAAGAAAATCTAGAATCACAATTGACTGATGAAGCTAGTGTACCTACACCAGCATCTGATGCAGTAAGTGAAGCTATAGAAAAGATTTCTAATGCTACTTTAGATACTATTGAATTGATATATGAAGAAGAGTTTTTAAAGATACAAGCATTAGAAACTTCAAATGTTATGGATGCTATAGATCTTAATGCTACTTATACTGAAAGAATGAAAGAATTAACTACAATTGTTTCTATTCCAAATGTAAATGTAGGTGAATATCTAATAAGCAAAAATCCTATCTTTACAAAAAATGTATCTGGTGAGATAGTTCAAGTTGTGGAAATTTGGTACGGTACTATTGTTACAGATGATACTGAAGTTGATGATCGTGCAACAGAAGAAATGCATGTCACATTGAAAAATATTAAGACTGAAGAAACTAGAGCATTTACAGAAGCAGAACTTGTAGAAAATTTTGAAAAGACAACCATGGAAGCAACACAACCACAACCACCCGTTGACATTACTGAAGATGATGTACAAGAATCTGAAGAATCAAAAGATGTAGTCAAAGATTTTCAAAAAGATGCTGATGCAATAGCAAATGCTAAAGCAAAAGCTGAATCAACAGAAACCAGTACACTGTGGAATAATTTAGGAAATAACTCAATACTTTGTTAAAATGGCATGTAAATTAAATAAATTCCAGGTAGAGGATTTATATACTGTACTTTATGCAGAAATATCTGATAGAATAAAAAACCCTGAATTACCTCCTATAGATATAAATGATTTAGTAAAAGAAGCATACAATGTTGTGAATACTAATACAGGTGATCCTGTTAAAGCTATGTACTTTGCACAAGCTATTCCTGATGTATTCCAGTTAGTTGTACAAGATGAGAAAGCTAATGATTACTTGGTAGAAAATGACTTTGATTTTAATGGTCTTGCAAAAATGAGAAAAGCTTTTGCTGATCTTATTGAAGTTGGTAAAGCTGTTGAGACTCCAAAAAAAAGTAAACAGGAAATTGATTCTGAAATCAAGAATGTAAACAGAGCAAAAAAAGATTTTGCTCCACAAATCAATGAGGAAAGTTTCTGGTCTCACAATGAAGATAATGGTGCTAAGGTAGCTTATCCTCTTGTGACTTCATTACAGTGGGCATATGCAATGAACCCTGAAAGTCTTACGGAAGAAGAAAGAAATAAATTGGATCCGGAGAAGAAGTTGTTTTTTGAAGTCATTAAAGCCATAGTAGAGTTATCTAAAAGAAGAGTTGGTGCAGAACCACTTAAATATGGAGACGAAGTTATTGCATTGACTGCCCAGTTAACGAGAAACATCCCAAGAGAACTTCTAACAAGAGATAGTAGAGAGCACCTAGATAAATATCCAGATGACAATGGTATTGCTGTTGTGATTTCTGATACAAAAGGAAACCCTTTATACTTCAAACCAGATGGTACTCTTACTGATAATCCAGAAGAAGGTCGTATAGTATACCAATATCTAAGAAAAGTTAATTTAGTAGATGGAAAACTTTTACTTTCTAATAGAAGTAACCGTCACTATAATCTTGTAGAACCAGAAGCTATTGCCACAAGACAGAAAAATCTTATTGAGCAAGAAAGTAATGGTAAGGTCAAGATGACCAATCAAGAATACAAAGAACTTGTTGCATCTATCAGGGAACGTCAGGAGAGAGAAATGAATCAGTTATATCAATTGAGAAAGTTGATTGAAGAAAATGATTCTAATTTACAAGTAATTCTTCCTATTCTAGGTGGGAGCTTTGGTATCCCTGTTGAAGCAGTTAAGACAATGACTATTGAGCAAGCTGGACTTACTGAAAAAGAAGTAACAGGTTATACTGCTATTACAACAGGTAAAGATAAAGGTAAGCAGTATCTAATAGTTAGCAGAACAAAAGCCGGTGGACTTGTAGTAGATCAAGAGATCTTTTTACAAAGATCTGATATGTATAAAGAACTGGCAGAACAAATTGCAACTGTCTTAACTACTAAAGCTAAATTAAAAGGTAGAGAGTTAACACCAGACGAGAGAAAGACTTACTTTGAAATCTTCATCAATAATACATTGATGAAAGATCCTGCTTCTGGGTATAAGAAAAATCTTCCGTATAACAGAGATAGAATTAGAACTGTTGTCCGTATAGTAAATAATAAGAAGACTCTATTTGTAGAATTGAATGGTAAGGAAATCCCACAGGATGTATTATCTACTGAAGAAGGAAGAGATTTAATCATCAATCATTTGATGAGTGCTAGACCAAAGGATAAAGTAAAGAATGCTTTTTGGCCAGCAAACATTCATTATAACAATAGTCTTAATGGAAAAGTATTTACAGAATATGAAATTGTTGGGGATAAGATTGTAGAATCAACAAGAAAGTATTTTGATTTTATCAAACCTCTAATGAAAGTAGAGTACCCTGATGAGACTAATGCTTATGAGAATGGTATAAACTCATATCTAGCATATGCAATTCCAGAAGGAACTGTTGAATCTAAGGGTATTATTCCTATTGGAAGACCAAAACCAGCATCTTCACCTACCTATAGTAGAGTAAAACAAGATAAGGAAACAACAACACCGGCTCCAAAAAGACAATCTAGACCAGCCCCGGCAACTACTGCCACTGCTAAGACCACAGAAGATAGTCCTTATACTACTTCTATGAAACAACAGATTGAAGCAGCCGGTGGGAAAAGTGAAAACTATAAAGCTGGAATGAAAGTAAAAGATCTAGCTGAAAAGGTAGAACTTACAGAAGAACAAATAGTTGAATTTAGAAAGAATGCATTGGATTCAGTTCCTGCTCCTACTCCTGCTGCAAAAAAACCGGCAACTCCAGCTACAGAAGAAGAAGTCAAAGAAACAAATGTTCAAGTCAATCCTGCTACAAGAATAAACCTGATTGATGACATCATCAACGGTTCATCTAATTCAGCATTCTATAAGAAGAAAGGACTAGATAGATCTAAACTTAGAAGTAAGTACTTAGATAAAGTCTTTACATCAAAAGCAGATAGACAATCTGCTGAAACTTGGTGGGATAAATCTCCACTTAATATAAAAAATGGTGGTTTTATAACTCTTGAAAGAATTACTGAAATAGTAAACTCTGATGCATTTGCAACATGGTCCGGATATGGTATCACTTTGTATGAAGCTGATGGTGGTACTATGGTTGATGTGTATCATGAAGCATGGCACGGTTTCTCTCAATTACTTTTGACTAAGGATGAGAAAATTAAACTTTACCAAGAGATACAAGGGCTAGCTAAATATAAAGGAAAAAGTTTCTTTGATATAGAGGAAGACCTGGCTGAAGAATTTAGAGCTTATGCTAAGTCTAAAGGTAAAAAAGAAACTAAAGGATTCCTTGGTAAAATCTTTAACAAGATTTACCAGTTCATCAAAAAGATGTTCGGTAGAACTACTAAGAAACAGGTTGCTACAAATCTTCAAGACATTGATACTGTTAAAGAATTATTTGACAAGTTGTACAGAGCCTCTGAAAATCCAGAGATTCTGTCTACTCTAAAACCTTCTATGGATAATGTTATGTTTGGGAAACTAAACAGAAGCAAGACTATCAATGATGACTTTACATTAGAAGAGTCTAAGAAGATTGCTGATGCAATGGACAGTATGATGGCTGTTATTTTCCAAGCACACAACAGAGACTTCAATACAACAGCAGCAGCATTAAAGCTTCTTAAAGATCCGGAGAATAAGAAAGACTTATATAGAGATATCTATGACAGGTTTGAAAGATTGAGAGTAGCATATGCTCAGCAGTTAGAAGACAACATTGATTTAGTTTTGGATCCGGAGTTTTCATACAACTTTGAGTTGTTAGAAAAAATCACATCTAACTTTGGTAATCTTACAGGAACTTTAGATGGTAATGATAAGAACAATGTCATTGCATATCACGTTGAGAAATCTAGATTCCGTGTTCTAAGAGATCAGTATGTTGAGATAGAAGATCCAAGTAACATTGAGAAGACCAATCTTTTTAAACTAAATGACGGAGGCAACTCAATTTCTGCTAAAGAACTTGCAAGTGAAGATACTATGATGCTATTAGCAAGTATCTTTAAAGTAACAAGAGAAGATGGACAAATTGTAAATAATAGAGAAGGTCTATTCGGTCTTCCTGAACTACAAGATATCAATGTCACATGGAATAGACTAGCTAAAATATTAGAAGGGTCTTTTGATGAGATTGATATGTATGTAAGGATTCATGAAAATTCTGAAAATTATCCAGAACTTAAACAGTTAGAAACATTACTTCCAAACCCATTCTTCACTATTGAAAGTGCAATGGGTATGTATAACCCATTGGAGTTTGATGCAGAAACTAACTTCTGGCAAGATTTCAAAAAACCAAGAGTACCTTTTATACAGCTCAACTTAAATAAAGAGACAACAAGAGAAGAGGGTAAAACAAACGTTAACTTTGAAGCTAGAGTAGCTAAAGCAAACTTTGATGTTTATCAGGTAATTCAGGATTGGAAGTCTAATCTAATTACAGCTGACACAAGTATCAATCCGTATATCATAAAGATAACTGATACTGGTGTAAACATACTAGATACAGAAAAGATTGTAAAAGACTTTGGTGTTAATGGTAAGTTTAATTACAGATTGGCCAATGAATTTTTACAAGCAATTGGTATTGTATTAGACCAATCTAGTAGTGCCATCAAACAGATTATCAATAACAGAGAAGGAGAACCCTTCCATAGTAAGTTTGGTGTTGATAGGATGTATGAAGTCATCAAGAAAGTAAACAGTAGTAAATCCCCGGATGCATTTAAGTTTAAAAAGGATCCATTATTCTATCTAATCAATGGTCTACCAAAAGAACTAAGAGATAGTGAATCACAAAGTGAAGATATACAAGGTAGAATTAGAGCTTTGGCAGGACTACAAAATGCATTCTCTGATAGCTATTCTAACTTTAGTGTTCAAACTCCAGAAGGAAACAAGGTATGGGAACACATGGTTGATAGTACTATTACAAGAATTGTAACAGCTATCAACTATGCAAACAACTGGCAGGAATTAACTACAGCAGCAGCAGATCCTAATGGTGTGTTTAAACATATGAGATGGTTGAATGAAAGTAATAATACTTTCAGCATGTTCTCTAAAATCTTGAACACTATATTTGATTTGGATCCTATGTCTGCCACATATGGTGAGAAGATTTCAAAGAATAAAATCACATTACATAATGTAGGTGGTACACAGCTGGTAAGCAAGAAGAATGAAGGAGGTACTTCTACAGCATCAATGGATGCTACTAGTAAATATCTGCAAGAAATACATACAATGTTGCTCAATGGTGTTGAGGAGTTTATGAGACATGCCTCCAAGAATACTGCAATGGGTCTTACAATGGATGGCTCAATCAGAACTTACAATGGTAAGAAAGATGGTAAGCTCTATATAGACATGGAGTCTTTCCTTCCTTATTCTGATGGTGAAATCAAAGGTTATGATATTGTTGAAGGTTACCTAGCTGCAGAAGCAAATAGGATTGTTAGATTCCAACAGGACCTTGATAAGTTTAAGAACTTTGCTGGCTACAATAGAAAAGTCAAAAGAAAGGATGGTTCTAAAACTCAGGTAATGGCAGGTCAAGCATTCACTGCTTTTGATGACATGCTTACTCAGACCACTCAGAAACAGATCTATGATATACTTGATAAGGTTTCAAAAGATAATCTGGCTGATTTTAATTTGATGGATGAACTGGATAATAATCCTAAGTTGAGAAATCTTATTAGAGCAGACATACAGAAATATTTTGAAATGGATGCTACAGAGAACTATAAAAGGTTACAGAAAGCTAAGTATGTAGATCAAGGTTTGGTTGAGAGAATGAGAGCCGGGAATGAGGACTTGAGTCAAAAAGATATTGAAATGTCTTTGATGAAAGCCTATACATACAACTCTTTCATTCATAAAATGGAAACTGTTATTCTTGCCTATGGTGATTTGGTACAATATAACCATGCAAAAGAAGAGTTCCATAAAAGAAATGCAGGTTTGGCATCTGGTGGTAGAGGATTCCGTGCAGATAAAAGAGCACAACTCTATATCAGTTCTCTTAAGAATTACTATGCAGAACAACAAGGTCATGAAGTAAGAAACTATGACGGTACCTTCCAAACAGCTATCATAAAAGAGATGCAGTTTAACTCTGTCATGTATGATGAGTATAGAGAAGAGCTTGAGGAAGCAGCATATATCAGGACTAAAAACAAAAAGCTTGCAAAAGAAATGGCTGACAAAGCTACTGGTGAGTACTTCTCAGCTGATAAAAAACAGATGAAGATTGCTGATGGTCAGGGTATGGTAAGTTTTGAAACTTATAGAATCTTGAAGAAACTTGAAGGTAACTGGAGTGACTACCAAGAACTTTTGTATAGAGATGTTTCTATGGGTAAGAGTATTGGTGTAAATGATATCATAGAGTTCTTCCCACCATATAAGTTGCAGCACTTTGGTAATATAGATTCTACAGGTCTCCCTGTAACTTCTTTCCATAAGTTCTCACTTGCTCCTATCATTCCTGGTGTAGCTAAAGAAGGTACTCCTTTGTATGATTTACATCAGAAAATGATGAAGGATCAGATAGACTATGTGGTATTTGAATCAGGTTCTAAGATTGGTCATATTGGTACCGGGGATGTTGTAATGAATGAAGATGGTACGTTTAACAAGAACTCAACGTTTACTGTTAATAGAATCTATGCTGACTATCTGAAAAACCAAACTGAAATAAATCCATCTTACAAAGGTAAATCAATCTTCTCAACTCAGTTGCGTAAGTTGATCCTAGAAGGATTGTATGTTAAAGGTAAAATCACATCTGTAGAGTATCAAGATATCACAGACAAGAGAGTTAAACAATATGTTGATCGTGTAGAGGAATACACTAATCTATTGAAGCTAGAACTTCTAGAAGAAATGGGTTATGAAGAAACTTCTCCCGGGGAATATAAACCTAAAGATAAGTCTAGCATTTCCAAGCTAGTGAATATGATTAGACAGAACCTTGAAAGAGAAGATCTTTTAAGTGATGATCTTATTGAATTCATTGATACATATGATGAAAGTGGGGACTTAGTTCACGACCTTTCTTTCCATCCTGAGGCTGCTAAGATAGAGAAGTTATTGCTTTCCATGATTAACAAGAGAGTAATCAAACAGAAAGTTGCCGGTGAGCCACTGATTCAAGTATCAGTTGGTATGTATGCTAATCAATTTACTGAACCAGATTTAAGAAAAGCAACTAAAGCTGAACTTAAAAAGTGGGCATCTAAGACATACTTGTTACCTACCTACAACAGGAAAGTAACTGACTTGGATGAACTCTATAAAGGTGCTACTAAAGAACAACTACAATCTACACTAGCAGACAAGAAAAGAATCCTTTCAGAACATGGGGCTTACTGGACTGATAGACATAAAAAAGCTAGCAGAGATGAGATAAGTTATCTAGAAGATGTAATTGCTGGTAAAAAACCAAAGGTGACCCAAATGTCCAATGGATTTACTGCAGCTGCAAAGGTTATGATTGCAATGCAGGGGACTTACTATAACCTATTTAATTTAGAATATGAGAATGACGAAACAGTAGGTGTGTATGATGACAATGGTGTCTTAAATATGGATGAATCTTTAGCTAGATTAAATGAGAAGCTTAAAGATGATACATGGTTAGATAAGAATAATGGAGCTAACAGAAAAGCAATTACACTTGTGGGTGTTAGGATCCCGGTTCAGGGACTTAACTCTATGGAATTTGCAGAGGTGTTTGAATTCTTACCACCACAAGCAGGTAACATCATCATACAACCAGCAGAGATTGTAGCCAAGTCAGGGGGTGACTTTGATATTGATAAGTTGACTATTTTCATGAACACATTAGATGAAGATGGTAAAGTCATTAAGAGAAGTTACAAGGACAATGAAGAGATTAAAAACTTGAGAGGTACTGCTGATTTTGCCAGTGCCGTGAAGAATCAAAAAGCAGCATTAGAAAATGAACTTATTGATGACATCAAGAATATTCTTGAATTGCCTGATAACTATGCATCTTTGGTAATGCCAAATGGTACGTTTATCTTAAAAGAAATTGCAGATAAACTAGCATCAAAGGTTATGGAATATAACCCTAAGAAAAATAAGATGACTGATGACACAGGGGAAATCAGTCCTACAAGAGTATTAGAAGCATTGTATAACGTATACAAACATGAGTCTAACATTGTAGGTAAGAAAACCCTTGGTCTTGGTGCCATTGAAAATACCTTCAATGTTATCCTGAATACTCTAGGGGCATACATGCCGGCAGAGTATACCATCAGTAAGGTTAATAGAGTAAGTAACATGAGATTGAGACATAACAAGATGACCACAAAAGATGGTACTGAAGTTATTTCTATGTCAGATCTCTATGATGTTGATGGAGTAAACAGGGTGGCCGATGTTATCTCTCAGATGATGAACGGATGGGTAGACGTTGAAAAGGATGCATGGATCTTCTTTATCCAGGGTAACTATGAGGTTGCTCCAACATTATTATATCTTGTTAAAGCTGGTGTACCTGTAGAAGAAGCAATTCTATTTGTATCTAATCCACTCGTTAGAGAATATGTATATGAGCAACGTCTTGCTAAATCTACATATGCTGATGTCTTAAAGAAAAAACCTAAAACTCCGGGTCTTGCAAAGTATTCTGCAGCATCTGCTGTAATTAAGAAGTTCTTTAACAAAGAAGAGCTAGCAGCTAATTCTAAGAATGACCAGAGATACTTAAAGGGACAAGAGTTACTAGAAAAGTATTTTGCTGATAGTAAAAATAAGAACTTTACATCTGAAGAGATGTGGAAACTTGTTAATGATTCTGCTCCAGATGCCAAGACTGTTAAAGTTCTGGCAGATGCAACGATCACAGAAATGAAAACATTTGAAGGTAGTGAGGCTGCAAAGAGTGATATAGCAAAAGCTATGTTCTTGCACTATCTTGAACTGGAACAACAGATTTCAGGATACACTGCATTAAAGATGTCGTCTAATCCAGATACAAGTACTAAGTCTACACTATCTGATGTAGAGCAGACAGAAGCAAACATTGGGGAATTATTCTTTGATTCAAGAGTTCCATTGGAGATTGTTGAAGCTATGATGGATGATTCTATCTTGAAGTCATTCTTTAATGGGCCCCTTGCACTGGCAGTTAGTAGACCTTTATTTAAATTAAGATACCACAGAATCATTAGTGATTACTTGATTTCTAAAAAGAATCGGATTAGAAATGATCTTGAATTAACTTTCCCAGGTAAGAACATTGAAATGTTTAGTAATGTATTCCGTAATGATATTGTAAGTTTCATGCTTCAGAATGCTCTAAGAAAGTTTACTACTGAAGAAGGATTTATGTCTCTAGGTGTAGAGAACAAAGTTCCTGTATCACTTGCTAAAGAACTCAAGAGAGGTGCATTTGTTAAGGACGGTGTCATGTACATTGACCAGAAGCAACTTCAAAAAGAGTTTGATCAGAGAGCATGGTCCTATGATACTGATGCAGAAAATAGTTATGAGGAAAGAGGATTGTATCCATTACATCCTGCAACGTTTATGAACAATGAAGAAACAAATTTCAATGAGTATCAAAGATTTGTTGTAGAACGTGAGTACCTCAGATTCATTAATCCACTTATAACAGAGTATGCTAATTCTGTAGAGTTTCAAACTGAGCTTACTAATACTAAAGAGCTGTCACCAGAACTTAGTAATGAGAAAGCTGTAAGATATACATATGAAAAACTATTGGCCATCAAAGCCCTAGATAAGTCATATAACTTCTTTAATCTTTTTCAAGACAGTGAGAATTCATTTGCAATCAGGTTCTCTAAAATGATTCAGACTTATCCTGACTTAGCTAAAAACTATCCTGTGGTAAGTAAGTTGAAGTTGGACTCTAGTAAAGATGACAGTGCATTTAGCATCTTGTTATCTGAGAAGAGTTTTAACAATGATTTATCTAATCTCTACACACAGAACTTAAAAGACTTATCTAACCCTACAGTTATAAAAGTTAAGGATCCTGCAGAGAATAAAAGAATCAGTGAGATGTTTACTTACTTAAACATGTATGCTTTCTTGCAGACTGGTTTGAATAAAACTAAGTTGAGCTTTACAAATGTGGTAGATTATACTCAGTTCTTATCTATAGTAGAAGAAGAATCTGACAAGTTCATAAATGCAATAGAACAATCAGAGTTTGCATTCCTAGATAAATTCTATGATCAGTTCCTTATCTTGAATAATAAAGATCTTACTCCTAACAAAGAAAGATTTAAAGATTACATATCTGGAATGGACTATGAGAAGCCTGGAACAATTAAAGCAAAAGACACAACAGAGTCTCAGATAACTGATAAAAATTATACTAGACAAGATGTCCAAAAAAATCCAGATACAGCTTATGTGTTTACTGAAAATACACATAGTATAACGGCATTTCCAGACAGACCTGGAGGTGGTTCTGCTATAATCAGAGGATTGAATAATGCATATGCTATTGTAACTAAGAAGAAATATGATTATAATACCAAAGAGAACGTAGACTATTCTGATACAGAAGAAGACTTTCAAGAGTTTGTTAATGTAAATACTAGACTTATTGATGAACTTAAAAACTCTGGTAAATCTAAAATTGTATTCCCTCAAGGTTTTGCAACAGATAAAGCTACGATGCCAACAAGATTTGCATTGTGGTTACAAGAAGCTTTATTAGATAACTTTGGATTAGTAACAGAACTTGATTCTAAGAAGACGGGCTTAGTAAGTAAATCAGTACAATCTACTAAAGAAACTACTGTGGATCCTGCTAACATGGACACTCCTAACGAAGCAGTAAGATTTGGTTTAAAAAATACAGACCAAGATGCTATCTTATCCTATGATGATACTGAGGCAGAGAATAATTTCTACTACACTAACATAGCTAAGAATAACCCGGATGTAATCTTTGTATACAATAATACTGTCTTTGAGATTCTACCAGAACAAGTAGCTAAAGGTGTAAACCTTGGTGGTTCTTCTACATTTATGGATGAAGCACCAAGTATGTCTATTAATATGCCTACAGATTTAGCTGTTGGTATGTCAAATGGACAAGTAGTACAATTGGATCCTAGTAAGTACAATACTCTTAAAACCATTTGGGAAAAGAGAATGGATGCTATAGAACAACTAATCAGTAAAAATGGTAAAATTGCATTTCCTGAGTATGGTTTTGGAGATCCTAACACTCTGCCTCAAGAATTATTCGTATATTTAAGTAAAAGATTATTTGAAAGATTCCAATACATTAATCCTGGTTCTACTATGTATAATGAAGTCAGAGACATGGTAGCGGCAAGTCAAGGTATTTCAGATGATGAGATATTACTACAATTAGAATTAGAAGAAGATCCATTTAAATGTTCATAATATGGTTTGTCAGGTACAATTAAACTCAATAAAATACTTACAAGAACAAGGTGCAACAGATGATGTAAGAAAGATTATTGATGAGCAACTGTTTAATGAAATAAATGATAAGCTAACAGAACTTGCTGAGAAAAAGTATGGTCTAAGAACTGATGGTTCAAAACTGTTCAGTGTTAATATGTCTGAACATATTGATGCTGGACGTTCTACTTATTGGAGAGATGCAAAGTACAGAATACTGAGAGCTGAACCTAATACAAAACTCTTTGAGAAACTACAAGAGTTGTTTAATTCTCGACCTGATCAACCTATGATGATGAGAGATATTGCATCTAAATTAAATGTGATAACTCAAGATGATAAAAGTTATTATAGAGGTCAGATTGAAGAACCTACTATAGACAAAGATGGTAATCTTGTTTTATATGCAAGAGAAGATGAACTTTATAAAAGGGCAGGTTTAAAAAGTAAAGGTGTTTCAATGACAGATAATTTACAATCTGCAATTGAATACGGAAATGGACAGTTAGATGTAGCATTAAATCTAGCTTCACAAAGTTATGACTCAGATACTGAGTCAGATAGACTATTAGAAAATGGATATTATCTTATTCAGATACCTAAAAATGTATCTAATGAGATTGTTCAAGAGGCAGGAGAAGTTAAGGTTATTGGTGACAGAGTAGTTATACCAAAAGGTCAATACAAGATTGAACAGATAAATGATGAAAATGAATCTGCAAAATCTAAAATAGATCCTTCTCTTCAGGAAATCAATGGAGTTCTATTCATGGATGTCAAGTTAGATGAACTGCAGAATGAGAGATCCAGAGAGGTTGCTGATGTACTTGCTCAAAAACTTTCTCGTAGTATAGGTGTCAAGTTTGAGAATATCACACCAGAAGAAGCATCTAATATCTTAAAGAATAGAGCTGTTAAATATAATGGAGAACCTGCATTTTACTATGCCGGTACCATATATGTGGTTGGAGATAACGTCAATGTAAGAACTGTACTACATGAGTTTGCTCACCCACTTCTTCAAGGACTAAGAAAGAATAACAATATCCTATTCCAGAGTCTATACAATCAAGCTCTAGCTACTGAAGAGGGACAGGGTATCTTCTATTATGTAAAGACAATGTACCCTGAACTAGATGAGAATACAGATCTATTCAAGGAAGAGGTATTAGCATATACTTTACAGTTAAAAGCTCTTAACAAAGTCAACAAAGAAATTGAGACAGAGGGATACCAGAACTTTATAAATAAACTTCTTGCTGCACTGAAACAATTGCTCAGAGGAATATTTGGTACTAAGGTAGACGTAGCCAAGTTAGATGTAGATACTACATTAGAGGAGATGGCTGATATGCTCTTGGATGCAGATTTTGAATTCAGTACTTTGAATGTTACAGAGGAAGACCTTGTGATGTTCTCCCGGAACGTTGTTGAAAGAGCTAAAGAGTTAGCAAGTTTCTCTAATGCTGAGTCACAAATCAATGTTGTGAAGGAAATGTTTGAAACCAATAAAAGGATTCTAACAGAGGCTGAAAACTTTAAAGGGGACAAAGCATCTAAAAAATTATTGAGAGAGACCTTATTTGAGAAAGGTACTAATAGATATCTCCGAGAAGTTGTAAGTACATTAAGAGACAACCTTAATACAAACACTGAAGGTTTTACTGAAGATGAAATGATTCAGAATGCCATAGATGCAGCAAAAGATAACCTGGAGGTGGATCTACAAAGAGCTATTTCATTAGTAAATACATTAGATAATGTAAACAGCATGACAAAGAACATGCTTCTTGATGTATCTAGACTTAGTCAAACCAATATAAATAATAGAAGTACCATTGCTTTATTGATGTTATACAAACAGAATTCAAAAGCATGGTTAAAAATGGTGGAGTCTATTGATAAGTCTCTTTCAAGTAACGGTCAGATAGTAGAAAGTAATAATCCATTCTACCAAACCCTAAATGAGATTGTACTGAACATCACTCGTATCAATACCAACATTGCAAACATTCTAAAGAATAATAATGTACAGTTCTATGTGGAGATAACAGGATACATGTCCAAATATGTTCAAGATAGACTGAAGGGTAATCTAGGTATTGCATTGAAGAAGACTTTCCCGGCTGACCAGTTGGAAAAAGAAGTGGATGACTTATATAACAAAGTTGTACAACAATCACTTACTGATGCTGATATAGATGCATTGGTACAGAAAGGTGTTCCAGCTGACATCCTGAAAGGATTCTTAAAAGAATACAAAGACTTAGTTGTTGATGAAGATAAAATTAGAGCTGCTCTAACAGGAGGGGCTCAAGATATTACCTGGTTTAATAGATGGTTAGAAAGCTATAGTTCAAGTAATGATGTTATAGTAGGACCATTAGCAATGTTTATTCAGAATGAACGTACTCAGGTACAGAATCTTGTTTGGGATCAGTCTATGAAGTTCAGAAAAAAGTTAGAAGAACTTTTACCTAGAGTAGGATTTAGTAAACTGAATTCTATTCAACTGAGACAAAAGGTTGCTTTCAAGGATAAGATTATGTACTTTGATAAGGAGACTGGTAAACCAATTGAGAGAGAGGTTTGGTCTTACTTGGATAAATACAAGGACTACAGATATCATTATGATTTATTAGAGTGGAACGTTGAAGAAGCAAAGAAGTCAGAAGATAAAGAAAAGATTGCTACTGCCATTATGGAGTTTGATGAGTTCAAACGGGACTATATGTGGCAGGAATATGTTCCTGAGTTCTATGAGAAGGATGACATCTTTAAGAAATCAGAGGTGGGTAGATTAGCATACTACGTCAGAAAACAAAAACTCAAAGCTTATAACAACCTACTTAACAGTATGGAGAATGAGATGGAGAGATTTGAAAAGTATTCTACTACACAAGCTGCATTTAGAGAGTTCCAACAGTTGTATTCTTTGACTTATGAAGATGGTACTGCTAAGGTAGATGACCCAGAGAATGGTGTTTATGATTTGAGTATTGCACAAGTACTACAAGAACACAGAGCTGCCACACGAGGATTCTATGAGTGGAGACCAATTGAAGGATTGCTACAAAGTGCCTACAATGAATTTGTAGACTTATTAGAGACTAAGAAAATCTATCCGGGGTCTAAAGACTTTGAGGTTGAATTAGAAAAATGGAGAAGACAGAACCTAAGAATGGAGTATGATCCAGCCTTTTGGGAAAGTAGAAATGCATTGGTAAGTGAACTTAGAGAACTTCAAGCAAAAATGAATGAGGTTGCTAAGTCACAATATGATGTTGCCCAGGCATTCCAGACTATCAATGATCTCATTTATAGTTACCGGGATGAACAAGGTGAACCTGATAGTACTGCTATGGGTAAAACAAGACTTGAAAGAATCAGAGATATAGAACAGTCTATTGCTGATTTCAAGTTTAGGTTTGATATGTCCACTGGTTTATCTAAAGAAGACTCTGAAGAGTTGAAAGCACTATCAGAGAAAGCAAGAAAGGGACTATTGCAAGCAGGTACACCGGAGTCTAAAAGATACATGTACCTGTTAAAGATGCAGGATGTAGAAGGTATAAATCCAGAAGATGCTTCAAGAATCCAGGATATATTCTCTGAACTCTCTGACTTATCTATGAATATACCTACTGTATATTATTTAGAGACATTGAATTACAATCTATCTAAGCAGAACATTCATGAACTAGAAGAAGATGAGATTGATGATTTTATAAATTCAGAAGAGTTTCAGGAAATCTTAGATGCTGATGAAAGCTTTAGAGACTGGTTTGAAATGAACCACATTGTTATACAGTCTTATGATAAAACTCTAAAAACTTACGTTTCTAAGTACAAAAGAACTAAGGCCAATACAGTTGCAATTCCAAGAGATGAGAAGCATATCAAGTTTACTAAAATTCTTGATAGAAATGGTGACGAGGTAATCCTAATGGGTGCACCTAATGCCAGACACTCTAGATATGAAGTGAAGGATCAGTATAGAACTATTCCATTTGGTGCTAGCAAAGAAGACTATGTAGGTAAATTCATTGACAATAAGAATCAATGGTTGCCTAGAATGTATGATCCTAATGACAGATATAGTGCCCGGGATAAAAGATTCATGAATGAGAGGTACTTTGAAATGCAAGCTGCCAATAGTCCAGAGTTTAAATTACTAGAGGCTATTAAAGAATATCACCTAGAGAATCAAAAGGGTCAAAGTAACTATAGTAAGTTGTATAATGACATGCCTAGATATGCTCTCAAAAAAGGAGACATATATCAGGCTATGCAGAAAGGTGCCTATGGTCAGAGGTTCTCTGAATTAGGGAAGAATGTTAAGGAGTGGTATAACCAAGCTCTTGGTAAATCTGTGATGGATGCTGAGAATGACTTGAACTACAACCCAGAAAACAACCTTGTAAATACAGATTTGGATGGTAATCAAATATCATACATCCCTGTATCAGGTATCTATAACCTTGATATTGATGTACAAGATGCTGATGTATTCCAAGGTCTATTCAGATATGCTCTTTCTATTCAGACACAAGGGAAACTTCTAGAGAGTTTACCTCTTGTTCAAAGTATCTTGGATACATTAGAGGATCCCAACAATGCTCCTAAAGAATTAGAAAAGTTTGATAAGAACATCTATAACCTTAAAGGAACGTTGTCATTAGCTAAGAAGAAGTTTGCTACTAACAACAGACTTGGTCAGGTAAAAGCTTTGATTGAAAGAGAGTACTACGGTAAGATGGTTGAGGGGATTGAGGAAACTCACCCTGGATTTGGTAAGTGGATTAACCAACTTCAAGGTTTATCTGCTATGGGTTCATTAGCTATCAACATTTCTTCTGACTGGAAGAATAAGTATGGAGCATATGTACAGTTGATAATTGAAGGTTCAGGTGCTGAGTTCATCAATCTTAAAGATATTGCATTAGCAAGACCATGGGCAGAGAAAGCCATGTTAGAGTGGAGTACAAAAGGTATCTATCAAACGGGACCTGGAGCAGTATCTACACAATTGATTCAGATGTTTGACCCTACATTCAAATTCAAAGATCAATTTGGTAGAGAGGTTGAGAGATCCATGGTAAAGGACTTGGTCAATATGGAGTGGATGTACATGCACCGTAAGTTTGGTGAGATGCAGGTTGCTGTTTCATTGTTTGGTGCCTTTATGTATGGTCAGAAAGTAGACCAGATTCTTAGTGATGGTACTAAGAAGTCAATGAGATATCTTGAAGCATGGGAAAAAGATGCTGATGGTATAGTCAGATTGAAAAAAGGGGTACACCCTGGTTGGAGTAATCTTCCAGTTTACCATGAGTATGTTAAAGGAGAAACTTTAGAACAAATTGCTAAACAGTACTCTATTCCTGTAGAAGAACTAAAAGCTAAGAACAGAATCAAATCTGAAGTGCAGCTTGAAGATGGTCAAGAGATTGTTATAGCCAAGTCAGAGTTATTCATGGGTCTCAAGAACAGAATTCAAGGGACATCAAGAAAATTATTTGGTGCCTATGATGACATGGGTCAAGCTGAAGGTAATAAATTACTACTCTATAGAATGTTCTTCTTTATGAGAAAGTGGTTTACACCAATGTTGATGAATAGATTTGGTTTTGATTCTAAGACTTTGACCTGGACCAGAGGTGGAGAAAGATATGATTGGGCAACAGGTTCTTACGGTAAAGGTTTCTACATCACAGCCTTCCAAGCAATGTTGAAGACAATGAAATCAGGTTTCAAAAACTATAGCTACCTGACTGACCAAGAAAAGTCTGCTGTTAGAAAACTATCTTCTGAAGCTTTCTTTGCAATTGGACTTGCATTACTAGGTCTGATGGTATTTGGATTTGACCCAGATGATGATGAGAAATGGAAAAAACTAAGAGCAAAATCTGGAGCCCTCAGTGAAGATACTTTCAATACATATGGATTCATGTCTAATCACATGTTACTTTTGTTGATGGGAGTACAAGCTGAGACAAGTGCCTTTATTCCATTACCGGGTATTAAAGGTATAAACTTCGGTGCAGATGATTATGTAAAGATGATTACACAAACAACAACATCCTGGTATAATACAGTTGTACTTTATATTGATATCTTTGGAGACATATTAGACTTTGTAACGTTCTCTGAGATGGATAGATACAAAAGAGATACTGGGCCTTATTCTTGGAAAGAAGAGGGACAATTAAAAATTTGGAGTAAATTAGGAAAGATAGTTGGACTCAGTGGAGCCACAGGAGATCCAGTTACTCAGTACGAAAACATGTTTAAAAATAGTTCTAAATTAGGAGGTAATTAAAATGGCAAAGGCAACAACATCAATCAAGTCTTACCAAAAGAAGTTGGTAATACGTCCTGGCATTCATGCTAAAACTAAGACTTCAAAGTTAAAGAAGTCTAAGAATTACAAAAAAGCATACAGAGCTCAAGGTAGGTAAGAAAAAAAAAGGGGAACCCGAAGGCTCCCCTAAATTTATTCATCATCATCATCACAACAATCACACTCTTGTGACTCTTGTGCTCCGTATTCATTATCAAACCATTCAGCAGCATCTTGTTTTGTTCTTCTTTCATAACAACCACAGTACATACTTTCTGAACCTGCAATGTATGCTTCTATCAGTGCTTTTCTAAATGCTATTGGATGCATAGTACTTAATTTAAATCTTTACTAAAATAGAAAAAAAAGGGACAGCCGAAGCTATCCCTAATTGATATATTATTCATTAACTAAAAGAAGTCTGGAAGTTCATCCGGATCTTCATTAGCATCTTCTGTGAAGTCTAAACTGAAGTTGTCTTCTAATGCAAAGTCATCTTCCTTTTCTTCAACAATTTCTATTACAGGTACTACCTCTTCTTCTATAACTTCTTCTGCTGTTACAGCATTGTGGAAGTCAATAGCTTCAAAAGTATTACCGGCAGGATCAGTGTACTGAATTATATCATCTATAATAGAATGACTAATTTCAGCATTATGGTTATTTACACCATATAACTCTTCAGCTAAGTCTTCTTCACTGATTATAGGAACATAGATACCTGTTGAAACTTCTTCTACTTCAGGCCATACATCATCATCAGCCATAAGTGTAGATTCAATCTCAGCAATCTGGTCCAGGATGTTAGTCTGATTAGGAATAACTGTCAAAGGATCCTCCGGGACATCTTCTACTGGTGTATTAAGTACAGGAACTGGTGTGGCAGGTGCATTAGCTGCAAAGTTTGCTACTGTATCAATAAAGTAATGAAGAACACGTTGGTCTTCCATCCATGTCTTTGGATGTGAAAACTGTAGTGCATAAGTAACATAATTGTAGAAAGCCCATAAACTATCTGTATTACTAAAGATATGAAGAGGTTTCTTCATAAGGTCTCTTATCATACTAGATTGTTCAGTAGTCAAGATCTCATACTCAGCAAACAATACACCTAACAATTGAGCTTGTTTCCTCTTGTTAAGAGTAACTGTTTCCATGACAGCTTTATCAGAACACAATTGGTTATAATACATATGTGCATTGGTAATATAATCATCAATTGTTGCTTTGGTCTCTGTATCTGCAGACCCCGTGTGCTTTCTAACCCAGGAACCAATATCACCAGAAATCATAACTGAACCAGTGTTGTTGATATAGGCACCAATAACACATTTAAACTTTACTTGTTTATTATAACTGTTTGTCCAAGCAAACATCATTGACAACTCAGGATCATTATTAAAGTTTAGTTTGTAAACTCCTTGAGCAATCTGTCCATCGGCAGTACATCTGTACTCCTCATCTATAATTCCAAACCCTGCAGTAGCAAGGGCTTGGTAAGCATAATCAATAACAAACTGGTGACTAATTACAGTGTAACTAGCAGCATGGTTTGGTAATGCAACACTGATTAAATCAGCTTTTGTTGTGTTTTGAATTTTTCTAGGCATAATTAAAATAAACTTAATTGATTAGTATTAGGTTCAAGAGACTCAATCTCTTTCCTAATCTTACTTAGATAATAATCATAATTGATATCATATTCAGAAAAAGGACGTTCTATGTGGTTGGTGTATACAGTTTGCATCCATTTACCGGCTTCAATTTGTATGTCCCGTCCATCATTAAGATGCTTTTTCATGATTTTGCTACCTGAATTAGAGATGAAATACCTAATGGTATTCTGCAACTCTTTCTCCTTATAGATTCCATTGACTATACTTTGTTCTTCAAATTTCCAATCACCTTTAATCTTGACACCACCACAAAAATCAAAAATGTTTAGATTATCCATGATAAACTTTTCAGGTTTAATACCTTCAACAAAATATGCATGCAGTGCTTTTGGAATGATTAAGAAACTTTTGTTCTTATGTAAGGCCAGATTGTTATACTCAAATCTACCTTTACATTTAGACTTACCATCTTCAGTAACGGCAATATAATTATTTACATCACCTAGTACTATCTTAGAATACTTGTCGTGTTCTAATTGTAGATTAGTAATCTGTTCCCAACGAGCACAAATCTCCATGTATTTGTCAATGTGTTCCCGTGGAATCATAGTTTCAAGACCATCTGTATTCTGCATCAGAGGTACGGCATTTGGAATCTCTTCACAAATCATCTCATACAACATAGTAAGACTTAACTGACCATTGATAGTAATCCTCATAGTAAACTCAGGATCATACAGGAAACTATTCTCATCATTACTCAACCCATAGGTTGAATTTAGAATAATCTTATATACATAATTTTTGATGTCCTTCTTGCTGATTTTCTTTCTTTCATCAAAGAACCATTCATACAATTCACAGAACTCATCTTTCGGTAAATGGGCAGGAGACCATTTATTTCTAATAGCCAGGTTAGGATAATAACTCACAACATCTGAAGTAATGATAACCATATCTTCAGTAGAGTTATAGACTTTGCTAGCTCTTGCACCATGAATACCACCAAGACCGTAGTCTGTTTTGACACCTTTGTACTGCACAGAATACTTAAATCCACCTTTTGTGTCACTAGAATGTAGTACTACATCCTGAAACTTTTTCAATAGATTTTGAAATGTAGCTGTCTTGAATTCAATATAGGGAAGAATGATGTCTTTAAAGACAATCTGATCCCTATGAGTTCTCATCTTTCTCAACTCCCATTTCTTAATCCCAGTACTGTTGCTTAGGAAATGCAAAAACAATTCTTTAGATATTCTAGGCTCAGAGGCAGAGAATAAATCTATATCATATTCTTGTGTCAATGCTTTTCTCAGATTGATTTGCTCCTTACTCAGTTGCATAATCTGTTTAGTAGACTTGACATCATTAATACAATACCTGATAATTTCTGGTATCTCATCTTCATGAATGTGACTAGTATGATGAATTGGCATGTCAACAATGTTGTGCCAATCCATAGTATACTGAATCCACTTTAATGAACTTCTCTTGGCCGGATTATCCCAATGGTTAAGTTTGAATACATCTACCTGGTGGATCTGAAGATCTTTTGGACTGAATTCTAAGAACTCACCGGCATTTTGTTTACTGATAACTAATTGTGCTGCTAAATATAGATACTCAGCTATCTCACGTCCCGTCATATCTTCAAACCGATAATGGTTACGCAGGATATACTCTGTAATCTGACTGTCAAATCCAAGACCATTGAAACTAACATGCCACTCATTGAGATTATTATTTCTCCTTAAGAAGTTTACTAAATCTTCAATATCATTTCTAGATTCATGAATAACAAATACTTCTTGATGTTCAGACTTAATGTCTTCAAATACTGCTATGAAACAATTACTAAGAGTTTCATAGTCCATTACCCAATGTGTCTTCATAGTACTTTTTTAAATAAATTTTCATGAATAGGATCAAGTAGCTTTTCTACACTGATACTTAACCAAATCTTTTTAAGATGTATTTTTGATACACAGTTGTCACAAAAATCTACTTTTTGATGGTGTGTTTCATCATGACAGCATTCACACACAATTGGAAAGTTGATAAAGGTTCTTTTTACTTCCATTCCAAAAGCACCACAAATATCACAATGTCCACTAGTTAAATTAGTTACCATAGACTTGATGTTCAGTTAAGCTGTCCCCCCTTTTAGGTTAATAAAAAAGGGAGTGCCTGTAGTTCACTCCCTTTCTCTTGGTAGAATTTAAACTATTTATGCTGGTTCTGATTCCGACATAAATTTTTTATAATCAAAAGTATCTGCATTAATTGCAAAGAGTTTGATTAGTTCTTGCATTGCTTCAAAATCTTCAACATAGAATTCTTGAAATACTTCTAATTTGTGTCTTTCCTGTTTCATACCTTTATTTCCGGTAAGTGGTTGACCATACTCATCTAACTTCGGCAACATATGTAATGTTGTCTTCTTGATTTTAGATATTACTACAAATACTTTTGTACTTGGGTCAAAGATACACTCAACATAAGGGCAATCATTGCCAGTTGGGATCATTCTAAAAGTTTGGCTTTCTTGCCAAGTTGCTTGTACAAGCATCATTGATTTACTCATTTTGAAGGTTTTGACAAATTTAACAATTTTTCATCTATGTTCCCTAAATCTGCTACATCTAAGATTAATGTTTCTTTTTCTGTATCAGGCTTACTACATAGTTCTCCAACTTTAATTAACATTTGAACATCTGCTCCTAATAATTCGGCATAGTTTTCAAAATACTTTTCAGGTATCAGATAACTGTGCATATACGCATAGTTACCACTGTATTTATCAAAGAAGTTAAGGATTTTTTGCTTTAAATTCAGACTAATTTTGCTATACTTCCCATTCATAAAATGGGACCAATCATCTTCTAAATCAGAAAAGTCGAATGTAAAAACAGCTTGAGAGTTTACTTTAACATAATCACTGAGTCTGTTATGATTCAGTAATACATTCTTTTCAAAGTTCATATACTCAGCATCTGTCCTTACGTCATATAGACAAATCAACTTCATATCCTCAGCGGTACAGTGACCTTCCCAACTGACATATGTCTCTACGGGAATAACACTTGTACCTCTTTTAATCCCAAGGAGCGGATATAAAAACACCTTGGACTTTTGAAAATACTTCTTATAAACAGAATTTAAAGCCATAATTTTACAATTTTACATTACCAACTGCTAGGTCGTATGGTAAGTCAAATCTTTTGTTGTTGTAATGCCATAGGGCACACTGTACAACACTTTTGAAATCACTATTCCATTTAACCAATGTTTCAGGAGAAACCTGAAAAGGGTAAACTAAATTGTATTTGTCAATTACAATAAAAGTTACTTGAACTTTCCAGTCATTCCTGTCTGGTAAATCTTTCAAAAACTTTTCTGAAGCTAAAATAACATAAATACTGGCTTGTATCCAATACTTATAGTATTCTACTGCATCAGGGAAATCTTGAACAGATTTGCCAGTTGTTTTGAGGTCATTGATGAATAACACCTTTGCCTCATTATCAACTACGACATTGTCAAGAACTCCGTGGAAACCAAAAGGTAATTTGTCATGGTCAACCTTAATGTGCAACTCATTGTAGGCTTCAATGTGTGTGTCTTCCTCAGTTTTATCTAGCTGTAATAAAGCTCTAACATCTTTATTACTTTTTAGTATTTCAACTTGTACTTTGCAGCCATTCAAAGTAGGTTCATCTACTACTGTTTTGTCTAGACTTTTCTTAAGGAATTCAAAATACTCTTTGTTCTCTTCGGTGAGAATCTTTTCAAGTCTTTGTTGATCTGTTTTAAGAGATTGGTAAAGATTTGCTGTAAGTAGCTGTGTGAGTATATCTTGTGAGTAATCATCCAAAACTAATGAATTATTTCCAATACCACAATGGATTCGGAAAATATTATCAATAATTTTTCTTTGACTATCTGTAGGAAGTTTACCTGGCATAGACATAAATTGGTCATCATAGTTGTCAGGTTCAAACAAAAGACAGTGCAGAACCCGTCCCCCAATGAGGTGCGGGTCTGTACCATCCTCCCTTTGTTGCAGCACATAATGATTGTAAAATAATCCAGGTGAGTATAGTAGTTTATTTAAACCACTGTAACTAAAATAAAACTTTTTTTGATAAAACTTCTCTAGCTCATCAGAACCATTCAAAACCATCTCCATTGTTTTCTTCTATTTGATTGTTATTTGATTCTTCTTCTGGTTCCATTAACTCTTCTTCTGTTATAGGATTGGCTATATCTAATGCTATTAACTCTTCCTTGAGTTCATTTCTTTCAATTCTAGATATTGCAGTTTCTATATCTTCATCAGTGATTTCAATATCATCTACTACTTCCGCAACTATATCTTGGCCTACAACTACAACAACATAATCTTCTCTAGATGTATGTATAAAGTTTTCATTGATAACTCTGTTAGCTTCTTCAGATAAAGTGATAGTTTTAACTTTAAAGTATTTAGTATCTCCACGGTCCTCTATTTCACTAGCATATCTTTTCATTAGAATTTCTGCCATCTCAATTGTAAAAACACCTTTGGTAATTAAAGATTCTACAACTTCATCTAGACTAGTATACATATAGTTTTTATCCTTACCTAAAAAACTGAGTAAAGATTTGAAATTTACATGGTTTTTAGTGTGACAGTTACCTATTTGATAAGCATACTCTTTGAATAAGAGTTCCATATATAATAGGCTATCAATATAATTACTATTAGCCATGATTTCCATTGCGAGAATATGATTGTCTGTATCTGAACTCTTAAACATAACAGATAACTGTTCATACATATCCGCATCTATAGTCACTGCATCAGCACCATTGATATATTTTAGCAACTTTGATTCATCATAGATGTCTAAAGAAAGAATAGCCGGAAAAAATGATTTGTACTCATCAATAACTGTTTGCATAGGAGCAGAAGAGTATAGAAAATCTCTTGCAGTTTTTGAAGCTTTTATTAGATGTACATTTTCAGTATTTCTAATATCAGAGGCCGAAGAATAATCTAAAATAATTACATCTTCAGTATACTGATCAAGAACTTCTCTTACATTTTCTGAATAAAATTCATCCATGTGATCTTTTACATCTTCAAATATCTTACGTATTTCTTCTGTAGGTAATCTATATGACCATGAGTTGTTTACCATTTTAGGTCTACTATTTTTACCCGCAAAAATATGTGTAGCATCATCTATATTTCTAACAGATTTAATATCATATTGCATGGTTAAATCTTTCAACTTTACTCGTGGGATGTTAACTCCCGGCAAGAAATAAAGTTTGTCCCCTTTTGTAGGGGTATAATCATCTTTTTTTATTCCTAATACATCATCGTCAGTTAAACTACAGTATAGTGGTTCAACTCGCATGATTATTTCTTTTTCATCAGATTTAATCTCAAATTTTAAATAGTGCTTCATAGGATTAATATAAAAGGGAGAGTTTTACCTCTCCCTATGTTTGTTTTTAATTAAACTAATGGGTTTTTAAAGTGGAAACCGTCTATGTTGATTTACTTTACAGCCATCTTCACCACGTCCTGGTTCATCATCAATTGCCCAAACTTAACTTTATTACCATTGACAATCTCCTTGACCATATAATATCTCAAGTCATTTGTAAATGCATCACAGTCTGTCGTCAGTTTTGCAATTCTGTCAATGATTGGTTTACCTACTGAACCTTTATCAGCTACAGCCAATGAGAAGTTGATGATTCTGGTTGCAATAACACTAGAGATATCAGCACGGAATTCATCACCTTTTCCTACTGCATTAGTAAGAGAGTTCATTACATACTGCTCATCTTTGGTCAGGATGTCTTGTGGACTAATGATTCTATCCAACTTGTTATTAATGAACATAGTGAACATAGAACTAAAATCAGGACCAACAGAACCTTCACCAATCATTTGGATCAACGGTAGATCATCTTCAAACTTTGGAACAGAACTAATAGCATTAAAGAAAGTGGTAATTGCTCTTGGATTTACTCTTTGAGTTACCAATTCTGGATGCATCAACATGAAGTTAATACATCTACCATCAATCTTTGCCTTCTCAGCCCACTTAGCCCATACATCTGCATCATATTTCAACTCAACAGAAATAAATCTTGTCTTCTGAGCAACATCTAGACTGGTTACATTATAGTCACCATTGTCTGGATTAGTAGTCAAGATGACATGCCAGTTCTTTGGTAGCTTCCAAGAAACATATTCTTGTCTATCCAAAATCTCCATCGTGGCTTGCATAAATCTTTGATCAGCACGAGTATAATCATCAAGAATCAAGAAACCACCTTCACCTTTACCCTGAATCCAATCAGGAGCAGCATGACTCATTCTTTTATCTACAACTTTATAACCTTTTGCACTTGCTGCAGCTATCTGAGACTCATTAATCCAAGTAGTCTTACCTTCTGCATTCTGAATCTGAAATTCTTTAACCGGGAAACCTACCAAATCACCTAATTCCTCTAACTGAGACAAATTAAGTTTTACAACGTCCATTTGCATTTCTTTACCCAACTGTATGATTGCAGAAGTCTTTCCTAATCCTGCATCACCTTCAATATTGATAGCCACAGGAACTTTTCCTTCAGACTGAATATGCTGGTTATTCTTAACCATGTGTTTGATAAAAGATTTTAACTCTTCAACGTTTAACTGTACTTGATTCATAACTGTTTTTTTTATAATTCTAATTTAATCACTTTGCCCGGTAGGTCATTATTCATAGCAGATCTCTCTGATATTACCCAAAGAACATTACCCTTTGGTTTTACTGTTGCATAACATTCACCATCAGTAAAATATATCAGGCTTGTATATTTTCTTAGGTTTTCATTATAATATTCTAGGACGGGATCAAATTCAGTCCCACCTCTTCCATGAACATTAAGATCTTTCTGACCTTTGTAAGGTTCAACAGATTTGATATTTGTATCACATTGAATCACAGTAATGTCTACTCCACATTTATAGATATGGTGCATTTCTGACATAAATTCTATCAACTCATCATCATTTACAGAGGCTGAAGTATCAATAGCCAACAACATGTGTTGTCTCATCTTAATCTTCAGACCTGGATTATCACTGAATCTACGGTTCTCTTTTCGTCTGATTTTCTTAGTAAATACTCTTGTACTTACACCTGTAAATCTTCTGATGTAACCTCTCCAATCAAATTTAGGTGGAGTAATTTCATCTATGACAATAACTCCTTCTATCTCACCAGGAACTGTACCTCTTTTCTTGATAGTCTGTTCTTTAGCATCAGATAAAACTTTCTGAAGTTGCTTATCAATCAGCTTCTTTTCTGCTTCAGTAAGATTTTCAAACTCTTCCCAAGTATCATGATTAGGAGTATTTCCGTTTTCAATATCTTCTAGAAGACCGTCCATTTTAGCACATCCACAAGAACCAGATTTATCTTTCTCATCTTGAAGTTGCTTCAATTTGTCATAATAATATCTGGCACCGGCTTTTCTATCAAGATTTAGGCTATCATCATAGTTATCTATATCAATACCACCTTCAGGAAGATAATCCTTATCTATGTATTGATTAATTTCCATATCCATTGCAACATTAGCAAGTCTCTTATCAGTAAACTTAAAGAATGTAGTCAAGTGACCAAAAGCGATATGAAGTAGCTCATGTTTCAGTAATCCTAATCTATGGTCTTCAGATAGACTTTCCCAAAATTCAGGATTAATAGCAAGTTGATAGTTAATACCATTCTTACTTACACCTGCAGTAGGGACACGTTTACTGTCCCATAATTTATTTAGCATAATCAAAAAGAACCCATAATATGGCTCTTTCAACATTAGCTCTTTACTTGTTTTACTTAGACTTTGTTGCTTGTCCATTTTCTTTAAGTTTAATGTTAATTTCAAAATTATCTACGGGATACCCAATCTGTTCTAACATAGAAGTCATATCTCTGACAAAGTATTCCATGAAAAGCTCAATTGAGTTTTCAGAACCTTTATTCTCTATGATAAGACTTAATGTTCTGGGTCCCGTAAGGTTACTTGCAGAGACAAAACTATTTACATGTCCTTCAAGTATTGAACCAAGAGGGGAACAGTTAGTTTTCCAACTTTCCAAGTTGTGACCTCCGTATTTAAATAATACAAGTAATTCTCCAATACTCTTTTTAGTATTGATATTTCTCAAAGTCTCAAATGCTATAATGTGATTATCTGCATCTTCAGATTTCAACATCATCATAAGATTTCTTGTTTCTTCTTTGTCAAAAATCATAATCTTGATATTACTAAATAATTTGCATATGCATCTTCATATGTCTTAGCCCAGATTCTGTAGCCATCAATTATAAACAGTTGTTTTTCCATCAGTCTTCAATTTTATAACCTAATACTTTTGTTACATATTCTTTATACTCTGCTCTAGTCAGTATATGAAGACCTTCATAAGCTTCTTCATTATCAAATAACTTTTTTATAGTCATTAATACATTAACAGTATCCATATACATACTACCCATAAATGAAGCTTCTGTACTAAATACAAGTGGATCTAAACCAACATTAGTAGCTTTTGTATCCCCATCTTTTTTACATTCAAATTCTATAAATAATTCTTTTTCATCAGAATTTGTTTCATTTCTAAAAACTATTTTAATCTTTACATCTTCCATTAGTCTTCTATTTTAAATAAGTGTATACCAAGTTTAAGATCTTTTATTAATTTTTCACTAAACGGTTTTTTAATAGTAGGATGCCTGCTTTTATCATCTAATACTAAACCATCTTTCCCATTTTCATCTTTAGTAGCAAACGCTACATATATTTGATGACCATTATATTTATCTTCAGTTAGTATATCACCTCTTTCAAATGGTGAACCTTCAGGTATCTGATATACTCCCGTTACTTTTATGTAACTACCATCTTCTATTACAGTATCCACTGTAAATATGTTGATTCTTTTTTCCATTAGTCTTCAATTTTAAGTGTTCTTACCATCCATTCTGTAGGTGTATTAATGTTATCCACCCATTCTTTTGCAGTAGGAATGTAATTATTACAATCCTCCTTGACATGCTGTTCTCCTACATATCTTGTGTATACAGTTTTACCAGCAGAGTTGACAAAAGATACACCAAATACCTTCTCACATTCAAAGATACCTTCAGCATGATGTCTAAACATCCTATGCTTACTGTGAGCTATCCATGCTTTAGTAGCGTCAAACCACTCATGAATGTGATGGTAATCTTCAGGTATACCCCCAAACTTTCTAGTTGATGATTTTGAATGTTCCCAAGGATGTGCCATTACTTTTCAGCTTTACTTAACAAATCACCTTCATGCTGATAATCTTCAGTTTCAGTAATTCTGATGTGACTGTTTACAATGTATTTTCCTGAAGGAACACAAATACATAATTGACCCCAACCACCTTCATTATTCCACCAATCTTCAATGTCAT